>Ga0137306_100065_pt1 | contig 156936 bp, 121 predicted proteins | sample Inofroosms_March_FD_97187 | JGI IMG/M metagenome (GOLD analysis project Ga0137306, IMG submission 97187) | Mouse cecal microbial communities from Vienna, Austria - N-Acetylneuraminic and N-Acetylglucosamine D2O microcosms_March | ecosystem: Host-associated > Mammals > Digestive system > Large... | reverse complement strand
CCGATAAAATCTACCTCCAGCACTACACCAAGGGAACAAAGTTCGTCGGCGCAGTCATCAAACCTCCGTGCAATCGGCCTTCTGCCCTCAATCACGTCAAGCACCTCCGTAAATGGGTAATGCGAGGCCTCAATCATGACCACATCGTTCCCGACAAATTCCGTCGCTTTCTCGTGGCTCATCTCTCATCTCGCCCTCGTTCCCTTTATCCCGGACGCATCTATGTCTCTAACCGCACACGCGGCCACTTTATTTCCTCCATGAAGGAGTTCAACAATCGAGCCAAGACACATCGAGAACGGCTCGCTCTACTGGAGAAAGTCCGTGCCTCGATAAATTCTTACCTCGGCCTGATGGGGCACTACAATTCCTACAAGGTGCGTCGAAAGATCTGCGAGCAGCACATTCTTCCCACCTGGGGCAAATACCTCTACTTCGTCGAGGATTTCTCCAAATGTGTCCTCCGGCGTGAGTATGACAAGACATACATTATTCGCAAACGCCTGAAGAATCGCCGCTACGCCGCCAAGTTCATACGGCCTAAGTGGTCGCCCGATTAAGAGGTGTGAGGGCTACGCACGGCTCCGGCCCTGTCACTCGACCGCATCGGCGGGGTGTCCCTATATGATGCCGTGTCGGGGCGTTGCCCACGTTCACTCTCGGCACCCGCTCATCACAGAGCGACCGTCTCGATTTCGCTATGATTGGCCGGGGACGAGCTGTGCTCGTTCCCCTAACCAATCTCCGCTACATCTCCCCGGCGCACTGTTCCCTCGCTCCTGTGCTGACGGTTCACTCGTCACACCGCATCACACCAGTCCACCTATCCCGCTGATATGGTCTCGTTATGCGCCGCGCCATATACGTTGCCCTCCATTGTTCCCGCCCACTCCCCATCTCCCATTTAGGCCTCCTTCACCTCGTCAGCCCTGCGGCAACGGGAGGCGCACGTCATAGCCCATGCTCGGCTTGTGGCCCTGGGGATAGCCTCGGCACGGTCGAGTGGGGCGATGCCCCGGTCAGTAGCCGTGCCCGCTACTACATAGATTGTCGCCCTCTCTCCACTACATGATACTCGGCGACCTCCCTTTGGTCGGTTCGCTGTATATCATTCCGTTGCGCTCAATCGACAAACTATTCCCGGGCGCTTTACGCATGGCTGTTTCCCTGCACTCCACCGCACCTCGCCTATCTTATCCCATGGCTCACATCACCGTGCGCTGCCATGCCATTAACGCCTCCCTATCGCCCACCCCTCCCCCCCTCGGCGCAAAGCTCATGGCGCACTGTCGCTCCCTCCGTGAGGCTGTGCCGGTGGGCGGCTCCGGGCTTTGTCCGGCTCCTGCGTCGCAGGCCACGAAGCTCTCGGCTCTCATTGCTACTACACAAACATCTCCCGGGCTGTGCCTTATGCTGTAGCCCAATGCTCCTGCGTCGCATACGGCTACAGCATGGGGCACGGTCGCCCTCCCGATGATTGTTCCGTGGCGATGACCCTGCGGGTGCGAGCTGTGAGCATCGACAGCCCCAAGCCTCTTACCCACTGGCACGGCCTCACTGCGTCCGCTCCACGCACCATCACAATCACGCCGAGCCATCTACCGCCCAAGGGCAGAGAGGTATGCCAAGCGTGAGCCAACCGCCCGAGGTCGGATTGGCTCACACGTTGGCCGCAATACCGCGCACCTCGGTCGAGGGGAGGGCGGGGTGGCGATTTTAACACATTTTTTTACATTTATTAGCATATTCCGAGGGGGTCGAGGGTCGAGGGGCGGTCTGCTCCATAGGGCGGGCGGGGGGTCTTCCGTCGGAAAAAGGGGAAAAATTCCCCTTTTGACCCTTTTAACCGCTTTTTACTTAGCATTTTACGATTTTTACCTCTGGAAAATCGTGGAATTTTGTAAAAATCGGCATCTCTCGCAGTAGAAACGACCTCTGATTTACAGCCTTTTATCCTGCCCTATTTTAGCCCTGTTTTCCTGTCTTTTATCGCCCGAAATGGTTGACCGATATTTGCACAAAAATCTCTCTCCACACCATGAGCGGAATAAAAGACACAGCAACAGTAACCCTGAACGTCAACGGCGCTCAGGCTAAACAGATGATGACCGACTTGGAGTCCAAAATTAAGGACACCGAGGCCACCATCAGCTCGCTAAAGGCCAAAATGGCCGACCCTAAAGACATAGAAAAGGCTAAAAAGCAGCTCCAAACATACCAAAAGCAACTGGCGGAGATTAAATCTGCCACCGAGGGAGTGAACCATGCGCTCGGAAACCTCGATGCCGCCACTCCTCGAGAGTTGGAGAAGGCTCTCCGCACCCTTAACAAGCAGTTGAAGGATATGACGCCCGGGACCGATGTTTGGAACGAACACATCGAAAAAATCAAGGAGTTAAAGGTGCGCCTCGCAGAAATCCGTGAGGAACTTACTCCCCAAGAGACCTTGTGGGCTAAGTTCAAAAATTGGATTAACGACAGCGGTGCGGCCATTCTCGCTCTCGGCCTCGGATTCGACCAAGTAGTCAGCACTTTGCGCGGCTACGTCGACGCTTATGCCGAAATGGAGCAAGAAATGGCCAATGTCCGTAAGTTTACGGGCATGACCGAGGCCGAAGTCGCATCGCTCAACGAGGAGCTGAAGAAGATTGACACTCGCACATCTCGTGAAGACCTTAACAAACTCGCACAAGAGGCCGGCCGCCTCGGCAAGACCTCGCAGGAGGACGTTCTTGGCTTTGTCCGTGCCGCTGACCAGATAAATGTTGCCCTCGATGACCTCGGCGAGGGAGCGACCCTCTCGCTCTCAAAGCTGACGGGCATCTTTGGAGACGAGGCGGTTTATGGAACGGAGCAATCACTTTTGAAAGTGGGCTCCGTCATAAATGAGTTGTCGCAGAACTGCTCCGCCTCCGCTCCTTATCTCTCCCAGTTCGCCGAGCGCATGGGTGGCGTAGGAGCACAAGCGAACATGACAATCCCCCAAATCATGGGCTTTGCGGCTGTGCTCGATAGTAACGCCCAAGCGGTCGAGGCTTCTTCTACGGCTCTCTCGCAAGTCCTTGTCCGCATGATGCAAGACCCTGCCAAATATGCGAATGTCGCAGGGCTCGAGGTCGAGAAATTCGCAACAATGCTCAAAGAGGACGCAAACGGCGCTCTCATTTTGTTCCTCGAAACCCTGCAACAGGCCGGAGGCATGGACGTCCTCTCGCCGATGTTCAAGGATATGGGCGAGAATGGCTCTCGCGCCATCGCCGCTCTCTCCACACTCGCCACCCATATAGACCAGGTCAAGGCTCAGCAAGAGGCCGCTAACAAGGCCTTCGAGGAAGGAACCTCCGTCACCGTCGAGTTTAATGTTCAGAACAACACCGTGCAGGCTGGACTCGATAAGTGTAAAAACGCCGCACACGAGTTGCAGATTGAACTCGGTGAGCGTCTTTACCCGCTCATGGGCCACCTCCTTACTACGGGCTCGGCTCTTATGCGAATACTGCTCAGCACTATCCGTTTTGTCGCCGAGCATAAGGTGGCCATCATCGCTATCACCGCAGCCGTCGCTGCTTACCTCCTTGTCATCAATAAGGAAATCATCATCAAGAAACTCCGAAACGCCATCGACACAATCCACTATGGTTACCTCGTCCTCGAGGCCAAGGCAACCAAGGCTCTCGCTGTCGTTACGGAGGGCGCAAGCCTTATCTATTACAAGTACACCGGCCAAGTCGGTAAGGCCATGGTCGCTCAAAAGGCTTTCAATGCGGCCATGGCATCAACTCCATGGGGCGCCATACTGGCCGCAGTTGCCGCTGTTATTGCTGTGCTCGTAACCTTCGCCATTACTTCTCGTAAGGCTCAGACTGAATCGGAACGCCTCGCAGCTGCTCAAAAGAAAATAGCAGAGGCCGAGAAGGAGGCCGAGGCGAATTGTGCTGTCGAACTTACACAGCTCGAGGCTCTTTATAAGGCTACGCAAAACCAAACACTCGCAATGAGTGATCGGCTTGCGGCAGCCAATAAACTCCAAGAACTGTATCCGGAAATTTTCAAGAACCTCTCCCAAGAGGCTATCCTTGCTGGCGATGCCGCAGACGCATACGAACGTCTGCGCAAGAATATCATCAGGAGCGCTCAGGCTCAGGCTCGAAAAGACTTGCTCGCTGAGACCGAATCTGAAATTTTGAAGGTTGAACGCGAGCGCAACCGCAAAATTTCTGCCGCTTTGGCCGATGTAGATATCGCCGACAACGAAAAGATGTATTACCCAAATAACGAGATGGGTAAGGAAATATACATCAATTCGGAGCATCACCCCGAATATATTATTACACGCCGATACATCGACCAAGTGAGAGAAGACGCTAACGAAGAACTCGCTCAGCTCCGAAAGGAACGTGAGTTGTTAGGCTCTTCCGTTGCCATGGACACCGTTGAAGAGGCCCGTGAGAATGCCGGGAAAGGCGGAGGTGGCAATGGTGGTGGCGGTGGCGGTGCCGGAGGTGGCGCCGCTAAAGACCCTTATGCCGCTGAAAAGGACTGGAGAGCTCGTCAAGAAGCCCTCGCCAGAATAGAGTATGCCAAGGGCGAAACGGATTATGAGCAATACACAACTCGCATGAATGAGATATCCGTCGAGTATAACCAAAAACTGCTCGACCGTGAAGACGTTACGGGCACGGAACGCCTCAAAATCCTTGCGGACTATTGGGAGGCCGTTAATAAAGATACCAAACATTGGAACAGCCTCCTTATTATGGACGAGAACGACTTCTACGAACGCGATCTCACCATGGCAAAAGAGGCCTACCTTCGGAAACTCGAGGCCGGTAACCTCACGGCAGAGCAGCGGGTTCAGGTAGATAAAGACTACCAGGAGCGGGTGGAACTCGCCGAGCTCGAACACTTGCGGAATCTCGTATCGTTTACGGAAGAAGGTACAGCCGAACGTGCTCAGGCTGAAAAACGCTACCTCGACGCTCGTCTTAAGGCGGCTCAACGTCATCAGCAGGAATATGAGAAACAGCAAGCCGAACACGAAAAACGGCTTGCCTCTTTCAAGGATAAATATTTCGGGCTGAACGAGCAGGAACGCCAAAAGGCTTACAATGACGACATCTCGGCTCTCACCGAGGTCTATAATGCTGAAATGCTCGCAGCCGGAGCCAATGCTGATGAACGTCTGCGCATCGAGGAGGCTTTCCAACAGGCGAAACTCGAGCTGCAAAAGAAATATGGACTCTTGGCCGAGGAAGACAACCGCAACGCCATGGAGCGCGGCATTGCGTCCTCGATTGAATGGCTCGAAGGTGATGGCGGCAAAGCTCTAACCGGGACGCTCAGCACTCTTACCTCGGGAATGTCGGCAATCTTCTCCGGACTGTCTTCATTGATTCAGGCCGAGCTCCAGATTCAGACAGCAGCCATCGAAAAGAGATACAACAAGGAAATCGAATTTGCGCAGGGTAATTCCTACAAGGTCGCCAAACTCGAACAGAAAAAAGAAAAAGACCTCGCTAAGGCCAAGAATGAGGCTAACAAAAAGATGTTCGCCATGCAAGTCATTCAGGCCGTGGCTCAGACTGCGACCAATGCCTTGAACGCCTACGGTTCTGCAGCTGCCGTGCCGGTTGTCGGCTATATCCTCGCACCTATTGCGGCCGCCATGGCCGTCGCTGCCGGTGCGGTACAAATCGCCGCCATCAGGAAACAGCAGCAGGCCTCCGACGCACAAGGTTATTCTCAGGGTGGCTTTACCAAGCCCGGTGCCGTCGATGAACCTGCGGGCATTGTTCACGCCGGCGAGTGGGTGGCGTCGCAAAAACTTCTTGCCAATCCTGTCGCCCGTCCGATGATCGAGGCTCTGGACTATGCGCAGCGCACCAACACAATCGGCTCTCTTCGGGCCGAAGATGTTTCTCGCTCCATCAGAGCCAACGACTCGCTCGTCCGCATGGCCGAGACTGATGGTTCCGAGGTCATTGTTGCAGCAGCCGTGGCTCAATCGGCTCAGGCTGTCGCTGAGCTCACTCAACGTCTTAACGAGCCTTTCGTTACTATCAACACCGTAACGGGAGACCACGGCATAAATGCTAAACAAGAAGAATATGCACGCTTGATGGATAATGTAACACCAAAATCTAAACGCAAAAAAGGATGAAAATACTTGTCAATGGAAGAAACGCCATGCTGAAACATGGATTTTCATTTGACTATGTCAGCGAAAATCGTCTGTTCCTCGGGCGTGATGGTTATACGTTGAGCATAACCTTCCCATTAAAGGATTGCCCGCAGAATATTGAAATCTTTGGCCATATCAATAGACTTGATGCGGCCAAGAACAACATACATTTTGAGTGCTCGATTTTAGATGGTAAAACCTCGCTCTTCGGGTCCCTTACTGTCGTAAAAATCTCCGAAATCGAGATTGAGTGCCAATTCGCAGAAGGCCGATGTGCTCAAACTGTAGTAGACCCGTTTGAAGATGTATTTATTACGGATTTAGACCTCGGTTCTGCTCCTTCTACTGCGTACTCGGCAATTACTCCCGAACAGGCTTGGAAGAGCATCGATTCCGGAGCCTCGGAGGTGGCACTGCCATGGGTAAACGAGAATAGCCCGACAGCGCCTAACAACTGGGTTAAATATGAGTCAAACTCATATGTCTGGGATTCGGACAACAGAATGATGTCATGGCAGCCTTATTTGATTGTTATAGCCAAGCGTATATGTGCCGCCATAGACTATGAATATGATTTCTCCGAATGGGAAAAAAGTCCGATGCGACACCTGATAATTTGTAACACATTGCCTGGTGCATGGTATATGCCGGAATATGCAAAAGTCCTGCCTGACTGGACTGTCTCGGAATTCTTTCAGAAACTCGAGCTGTTCCTTATGTGCGAGTTCGACTTCGATCATAAGGCTCAGACTGTTTCAATGCGGTTCTCAAAAAGTGTTCTCAGTGAAGTCGCTCCTGTTCACATCGACAATCTCGTAGACTCCTACAATGTAGAAGTCTCGCAAAGCGAGAACTCTAATTGCGACTATATTGCTGCGAAACGTCTTGCCTATAAAGAATGCTCACACTCGATGTGGCCTTATTATTCGTGCGACTGGTATGTAAATAATTGCCGAATGGTAAAGCAATACGATACCCTCGGCGAACTTATTGAAAAAAATAAGCGCACTGACTCTGTAAGAGAGGGCCAAATTACTCGCGTGTTTTGGGGAGAACAGATGGGTGAGGGATTCGACCCACGAGTTACCACTGTCAACGCCTTGCTGTATGCAAAAAATGTCGATACATACTACATATTCCGTTCCATTGGGACAGAATATCTTGGCTCTACGCCTCTCGGAGATAGATACACACAACTGTATGTGCTGCAACCTGTAAATGTATTCGGGAGCGGGTCTGTCGAAGATGATTCAACAGACAGCGAGGAAATTGAATTTGTCCCTGCTTGCATCATGGACACTTTTATCAGCAAAGATGATGACAAAGGATATATGATGTTCCTGAACCCGTCGAGTTTTGACGCTTCTACATCAGCATCAACCGACGATACTTCGGCCGGAACTCGCCCAGGCGCAAGTGCCGATTATGACCGTTCAGCCATAAGTCAGCCCGGCCCGGCATCATCTATTGCTCGTGGTCGAGGCGAAAAGACATCAAATTATTACGATGAAATATATGTTGCCTTTTGGTCAGGCTATATCGCGGAAAGGGGTAAAACCCCTTACCCGATAATTGATGGAGCAATGGTCTCTCAAGATTGGAAAGACTTGCACTTGGCCGGATATTCTATGCGATTGACTGGGCGCTCGGTGATTTCCGACGCACCTTTGCAAACTCAATTACCACAGATAGAGGCCAAGAAAAAATTCAAATTCTCGTGGCTGAGTTCGGAGATACCCAATGCCCGTGCTATATTCTATATCCGAGGCAAAAGGTATCTTTGCGAAAAAATTACTGCGACATTCACCGAAAACGGCATGTCGCAGTTACTCAAAGGAGAATTTTATCCGCTCGTCGAAGACTAAAGAGCCCCGTCGAGTTTGAAAATTTCCGGATTTACATCTTCCGTGTGGTCAGTGTAAATCTCGGTTATGGCCAGAGACGAGTGCCTTGCCTGGTCTCGAACATCTATCGCCGGCATCTTGGCCTTTAACATGGCCGTGATGCCGGTATCTTTGAGACTGTAGAACTTCCACTCCTTGCGCAGCTTTAACGGCTTGCGCAAGTTATCCCAATGGTCTCGGAAATGTTTCGGATCAATTTCCCTGGGCCCGGGCCGGAGATTGTATGAAAATATAAAATCTCCTGCAGGAGCGGAGAACACTCCGAGCTCCATGGCGTAGAGCAGCACCTTCTTCGGCAGCGTGACCGTCTGGGCCTTGTGGTTCTTGCTGCACTCCGCAGGGATTGTGACCGTTCCGGCCTTTATGTTGAAATCCCTTACTTTCAACCGCGTCATTTCAACAGGCCGAATGAAACAGTAATAGAGCAGATAGCAAGCGAGAAGGAAGTGAGGCTCATGCACCTTGCAGTAATCGGCCAGTTGCCCGATTACGTCAAGGGGTATGCAAGTGCGCCCCTTCTTAAATAGTCGCTTGCTGATGGGAGTGATGCCGTCGGTCGGTTTGCTCGTGAGATAGCCCTTTTCAACGAGGAACCCGGAAAACACTCGAAGGAAATTGAGGTAGTTGTTGCGCGTCTGCGCCCCGTTGTTGCGCTCGATGAATACGTAATCGAGGAAATCAACACAAAATTTGCGGTCGAACTGATAAACGTAGTAAAGCGGATTGACGCTCCTGATGTACTCCCGCAAGATTTTGACGTAGGATTTGTAACCGGCATACGTCTCTTTGCGGTAGTAGCCGCTGCCTAACATCTTCTCGATGTGTCCCTCGTAGCGAGCAAGAGCGTCCTCGAAGATGTAGAGGTCGCTCACGTCCTTTGCGACCCAAGGGTTCCACCCTTTTTGTAATTGATCTCCGATGCGCTTTATCACATTCCGGACATACTGTCGGCGTTTGACAGCACTCTTAATGCGGTTTGTCTTGATTCGTTTACGTCGGAGCTTGCCTTGTTCAGGGTCGAAGGCGTAGAACTCGATGTACGAGCAGCCTTCGTTTTCCCGGTATTCGGGCAATGTGTACTGGAGCGCCGAGGCGACTCCACTCTGTGCGGTTCTGCACGATTCTGCGCCTATGTTTTTCGGCGCGGGGTTCTGGTCTGAACACATTTTTTTAACATTATTTAGCGGCAGTGCCGGCCAAATAATGCACGATTTGACTGTGGGCTTGAAAACGACCTGTCCCGTTTTTGTCCCGGTTGATTTAGAAAATCGCCCGCAAGCCATTGACTTGCAGGCGATTAACCCTTAAAGGGTCGGGGTGAGAAGACTCGAACTTCCGACCTCCACGTCCCGAACGTGGCGCGCTGCCAACTGTGCTACACCCCGATTGGCTAAGCGACTGCAAAGTTACTAAGAATTTTGCAGTCGCCAAAACATAATGCCTTATTTTTAACTAAAAATCTGCGAGAACCCCGTAAGACGGCCCTCAGCCGACTATATTGAAAGACGGCGCAGGGTGTTGAGAAGCTCTCTGTTGATAGGTTTGTCGTTTTTGATGGCCTTCGAGAAGGGCACATACACAATCTCGTCGTTCTTGATGCCGATCATTACATTGCGCTGATCCTCCATAAGGGCATCGATTGCGGCCGCACCCATGCGCGAAGCGAGTATGCGGTCGTGCGCGGTGGGCGAACCGCCGCGCTGCAGGTGGCCGAGGATAGACACTCGCACATCGTAGCTCGGATATTCGTTCTTCACACGTTCGGCCAAGCCCATCGCACCGCCCGTCACAGGGCTTTCGGCAACGAGCACAATCGACGAATTCTTGCTCTTGCGGAAACCGTTCTGGATAAGCTCGGCAAGCTGGTCGACCTCGGTCGAAATTTCCGGAATGATTGCTGCCTCAGCTCCCGACGCTATGGCTCCGTTGAGGGCGAGGAAGCCGGCGTCGCGTCCCATCACCTCGATAAAGAAAAGGCGCTCGTGGCTCGTGGCGGTGTCGCGTATCTTGTCGACACACTCCATTATGGTGTTCAGCGCCGTGTCGTAGCCTATGGTGGTGTCGGTGCCGTACAAATCATTGTCGATAGTGCCGGGCAGACCGATTATGGGGAAGTTAAATTCGTTGGCGAATATGCGGGCGCCGGTAAGAGAACCGTCGCCTCCTATCACCACGAGGGCATCGATTTCGTGGCGTCGGATAACATCGTAGGCCAGCTGGCGTCCTTCGGGTGTCTGGAATTCCATACAACGGGCCGTCTTGAGTATGGTGCCGCCCTGCTGTATGATATTCGATACATTCTGGGTGCGGAAATCCACTATTTCGTCGGTGATAAGCCCGCGGTAGCCGCGATAGATACCTTTTACTCTCAGCCCGCTGAATATTGCCGAACGGGTGACGGCGCGGATTGCGGCATTCATACCGGGGGCGTCGCCTCCGGAAGTAAGTATGCCTATACACTTGATTTCTGCCATGGTAGAAAAATGCTTGCGTCTAAATTAAGTGACAAAGTTAGCAAAAATTCCATTAATTGAATGTCCGCCGCGCATAATTCTCCAAAATATGTCTTTTTGCGACAGGCGATTCCCGATTTGACAATCGCATAGAAAATTTGTTGATAAAAATTGGCGTGCAAAAACTTGCGGAATCAAAAAATATACGTAACTTTGCACCCGCAACAGACCATTAGGAAAGGTGCCGGAGTGGTCGATCGGGGCGGTCTCGAAAACCGTTGTACCCTTGCGGGTACCCAGGGTTCGAATCCCTGCCTTTCCGCAAAAAGAAGCTGCAAGTCGCAAGACTTGTGGCTTCTTTTTTTGTATGGAAAGCTGCGGACGAGAACCCTGAAGTTCGTACTGAGCTGCACACGATATTGTGACAGACGCCACTGCCCGAGAATGAGCAGTGGCGTCCGTTTGCGTTAGGATTTGGGTTACCGCACTAATACCTTGAAAGTTGCAGCGGCGGCTTTCACGATGTACACGCCCGGTTCCACACATACACGCAAGGTAGAGCTTGGCTGTCCGTTGTAGCGTATGCGCCCGTCGATTCCGGCTATTGCCACGCTGCGGTTCTCAGCGCCTTCCACAATTATAGTGCCGTTCTCTGCCGTAACTGTCACTCCGTCGGCTTCGGATATTTCTGCTATGGCGTTGACACCTTTCACATCAACCACTACCGGCTCACTGGCACGCGATTCTCCGTGGTTATATACCGCGCTGACACGAAATTCGTGGCTTCCGTTGTCTTTAACCTCGCAGACAGCCGAGCTTTCTTCTGCGGTGGCGTCCGATACTTTTTCACCATTGTGATATATGTTGAACCCTTGCAAGGCGAGATCTGCAGGAAGGACAGGCGCCGCACTGAAAGTGATGTCGTCGATAAAGAGCGCATACGTGTCGTATGAGGTATGGCGTATCGCGAAGTACTTGGCTCCGGCAGGTAGCTGAGCCTTGAATTCCGTCCACACCTCGGGCACGGCATTGTCCGCAGGATAATTCTCGACCTCTACTTTCGTGAAATCCTCTATGGCACGTCCTGTGCTTGAATACAGCACTTCAAAAGATTCGGCATAAGCCAAGGTAAAGCTTTTGGCGAAGAACGATATGGTCTGTTTGCTGCCGTCAAGCTCCGGCGATATAAGCCAGTTGTCGTTCAGATCCTGACAGCTCCATGCCGCAAGGAAGCGGTCGCCGCTGTGCGGCTCAACGTCTATGAGGTAATCCTGCGGAACACCTGCCAGCACAGGGTCGTATATCTGAAATGCCATCGGCGATGTACGGTAAGGATTAAGATTGTCCTCCATAAAAGTATAGGTCTTTTTCTTGTCGGCATCAACCATGGTCCAATCGCCGAAGTCTTCAATGGTAAGGGGCGCGTACTCATCGCTTTCAAAATCTTCGCACAAAGGCCTTGGCGAGGTCATTCCGTCGAGCGATGTCTTTACCCATGAAAGGCTTACCTTGCCGCTGCCGCTGTCTTCGCCTTCGAGCGATTCTACACCGGGGAGTTGCGAATGGATTACTGTAACCGTTGTTTTGGCAGTGTTGTTCCCGGCATTGGCATCATTTTGCAACAATGTTGTGAACGCGAATTCTATCTTGTCGCCATCAAGGACACCCGTGGGCTCCGAAATTTTTAGCACGGCAAACTTCCCGGCCTCGATGTCGGCAAGCGGCTGGCTGTGCGTGGTCGTCCCGTCGCGCGTAAACTCTATCCAAGCGCCTTTTGCTGTCGTTGTGCCCAGATTCTCCACTCGCGCCTCAAGCTCTACCGCGTTTCCGGCTTTGACCTTCGCCGGAGCTTCGAGTACCACGGCGCGAAGATCGCTTTGGGCAAGGTCGCGTATGCGTATGTTGTCGAGTGGGACACTCCAGGTGTACTCGTCGTCGTTATGTGCGGCCGTAAGGCGCAACTCTACCTGTATGAACCGGCAGTCTTTGTATGCGTCAAGCGGTACTCGGCAAAGAGTCCAGCCATCGGTCGGATTTTCCTTAAGGTCAAGAGTATGGGCAGTGACGAAATTGCCACCATCGGCGGAAACCAGCACGTCGATTATACTGCCTTTGCCCTGATGGTGATACTCAAGGACGGGATTCGATGCTCCGGCCAAACTTATTTTAGTGGAGATTAGCCCGTACTTGGCATCTTTTTCCATCGGCATTATATAGAAAAAGCCGTTGTCGCCGTCGTGAGAGTTAAGATATACCGGTTCAGCCTCGTAGTCGTCGGCATTTGTCTGCAATTCATTGTCGTATACCGTTCCGCACATAGCCCCTCCCGGAGTGGATTCGGGGTCTATAGCCCATATATGCTCAAATTCGGCATTGGCGAAGCTTTCGCAGAACGGAACAGCAGATGGTTCGCCCACTGTAACTATGTCGGACGACGTGGCAAGGGAATAAAACATCTCGTCAACTCCGGCAGTAACCTGATATGCCACAAAGTCCTGACCGGCAATGTTGGAGTAATCAAAGGTGATGGACGTCTTTTCTGTCTGGGCTATAGGCGGATCCGTATACGACCCAAAGGCATCGAACACATAGTAAATTACTTTTTCGGTATCTACATATCCGCCGCTTTCGCCTGTTTCGCCAACAGGCTCCCACGATAGCGTGACATGCTTGTAATCCTCCGACAACACCGCCTTGACGCCTTCCACCGGCAGCGGGTTGTCCGGCCCGGCATAGAAATCCTTTATCACGGCTGCCTCGCCGGGTATATTGTCGATATAGGCAATTGCTTCGAGCTTGTTGTAGCCGGTGTTGAGCACGGGTACTTCGCATGTCTGGGTTTCGCCCGGGGCTATTTGGTCGAAAGTATGCTTCAGCTCCCAGTTCGATTTTATCTCTACTTTGCTAATTGACTCAAGCGGCGCTCCTCCTTGTGTATGCGTGGGCGCGGTATATGTCACAATTGCCTTTAGCTCGCCCTTGGGGGCAAGAACGTAGGACATCTTCCCGGCTGCAGGAGGGTCGATAGGCTCAGCCTTCTCTGTTATCGAGAAGTTTTTGAGAGTGCTTATAGCTGTTTTGGCTGTCGTGGTGGTGCTATGGAAACCAAAGTGATAATATCCGTCTGCATCCACAGCAAGCGGCACTTCCTTAAGCGCGAACGTGGTTTTCAAAGCATACTCGGCAACGACTTCCGATGTCATTGCCTCCACGGTCTGCGATGCGCCCATCCATAGCGAGAGAAGCCCTTCTTTGGCATCGGTAGGCGTGTTTATGCCGGCTTCAAAGCTGAGAGTATACTCTTTCCCGGCCAAGAGATGCACGGGAGGGGAAATCATCCAGTCGTCATTAGCTGTTTGCGCCTTATCCGGGCCAAGACACGCCGAATATGTCGAGACACCGCCTATCTTCCATCCCTTTCCGTCGTTGTTGGAATCGAAGGCGACATAGAGGTCTGTGTATGGCTTATCTGCATCTGCTTTGCCGAGAGTGTGCTTAAATGGCACTTCTACAGCGTTCGCAGGAGCTGCCTTAGCCCGTGGAGAGGGAGCGGCAAGGCGCGGATTGACCGACTTCCGCTCCGTGCGGCAAGTTTCTTTCACTTTACCCCCGAGAGTACGTACCGGCGGTGCGGACACAGCAATCGCAGTTCCTAAAGCGAGCAAGACTGCAAAAAGTAATGGTTTTTTCATAAGCTGGATTTGTGTAGTTGTTTTACGTAGGCGTCATTAGCATTTTGCAAAGTAAACTCATAATTTTAAAAACTAAAAGCATATTAAATTAATAAATGTTAACAACAATATTTTTAATAACAACCTGCCACCATCACTCTCCTCCGTCCCACTCCCTGCACTAAACCCCGCCACCCTTATGGCAAAATGCCAATTCGCTGGAGAATGCCTTCTGCGGTATAAATGAGGAATTAGGAATGAGGAATTAGGAATGAGGGATGAGGAATTAGGAGTGAGGGATTTGGAATGAGGAATGTTTGGGTGGTGGGGCTGCGATATATCGCGCTCCGACGTTATTCCTCATTCCAAATCCCTCACTCCTAATTCCTAATTCCTTGTTAACAATTCCTCATTCCACCTTCCTCATTCCACCTTCCTCATTCCACCTTCCTCATTAACAACTCCTCATTCCAAATTCCTAATTATTTATCGGCGAGTCCGCCGCCGAGTACGCGGTAGAGGGTCACTACGGCGAGGTGGCGGTTGCAGATGGCGTTCGAGAGCCCTACCTGCGCCTCGTAGTAGCGGCGCTGGGCGTCGAGCACGTCGATATAGTTGATGGCGCCGGCGTTGTACTGGCGGTAGGCGAGCACGGCGTACTGCTGGGCGGCGTCGAGCAGCTCGCGGCGGCGCTGGCAGGTCTGTTCCTGCAGGCGCAGGGAGGTGAGGGCGTTGTCTACCTCGTGGAAGGCCGTGAGTACTGCCTGTTCATAGCCGAGTCGGGCCTGGTCGTAGGCCGCTATGGCGGCACGGTGGCGGCGCTTGTTGCGGCCGAAGTCGAAGATGGTGCCTGTTATGGAGCCTATTATGTAGGAGAAGGGCGAACGGAAAAAGCCTTTCAGCTCGTCGTTCTCAAGACCTCCCGTAAGCGACAGGCGCAGCCTCGGGAAGCGGTCGGCATACGCCACGCCGCACTGCGCGAGGGCGCTTTGCAGCTTGGCCTCGGCTGCCATAAGGTCGGGGCGGCGTTTGAGGAGCGTCGACGGCAGTCCGACGGGCAGCGTGTTGGCCAACGTGTCGTTGACCGACAGCGTGCCGCGCGCTATTTCCTGCTCAGGGTAGCGCCCCATCAGCAGCGATATGGCGTTTTTGCGCGCCTCTATGCGGCTTACCAGTTCGGGAATCGCCGCCGCCGTGGTGGCGTATTCCACCTGTGCCTGCCGGTATACCGTTTCGTTCGTTAGGCCGCCTTCGAAGCGCAGTTTCGCCTTCTTGAGATTCTCTTCGCGGGTGAACAGCGTGCGGCGTGCAATCTGGAGCTGATTGTCCATGGCAAGCAGCTCGAAGTACGACGAGGCCGCCTCCGCTATCAGAGTGATCTGCATGGCGCGCTGCTGCTCGACTGAGGCGCGGAACTCGGCCGCGCCCTTGCGTCGCGCCCATTTCAGGCCGCCCCACAGGTCCACTTCCCATGCGAGAGTCGCCTTGAGGTCGTATTCCTGGTCGGAGGTGCTTTTCTTGCCGTAGTAATCGTTTGTTTCGTTGTCGGCTGCGGCCATTCCCGAGAGGGTGGGGAAATAGTTGGAGGCCGTTATGCCGTATAGCTGCCTCATTTCCTCCACGCGCGCTGCCGCCGCGAGGAAGTCGCGGTTGTGGGCGAGTGTTTCGCGTATGATGGTTGCGAGTGCCGGGTCGGTGTATAGCTCCCACCACGCGATGTCGGCGGCTGTCACCGAGTCGGTGGAGTTGCCTGCGAGGGCTTCGGGGAGGTCGAGCTGCGGTGGCACGCAGTTCTTCACCCCGGAGCACGAGGCGAGTGTTGCCGCTGCGGCCAGCGCTATTATAATCAATTCCTTTTTCATGACTTTTGACGTTTGCGCGCAAGGCGTTCCTTGGCCTTGGCTATCATTACGAAGAAGAATGGCACGAACACTATGCCGACTGTGATTGCCACAAGCATTCCGAAGAATATGCCGGTGCCTATGTCGCGGCGGGCTGCCGAGCCCGGGCCGGAGGCGAATACCAGTGGCAGCAGGCCGAGCATGAACGCCAGCGAGGTCATTACCAGCGGCCTGAAGCGCAGGCGGGCGGCGGTGAGGGCCGCGTGGGTGGCGTCGACGCCTTTGTCGGCTTCCTCCTTGGCAAATTCCACGATTAGGATGGCGTTCTTGGCCACGAGGCCTACGAGCATAACGAGGCCGATCTGGAAATAAATGTTGTTTTCGAGTCCGCAGAGGGCAATGCCGAGATATGCGCCCACGCCTGCCACCGGAAGCGACAGTATCACCGCGAGGGGGACCGCCCAGCTTTCATATTGAGCCGCGAGGAACAGGAACACGAACAGGAACGCCAGCGCGAGCACGAGGCCGGTGTTGCCGCCGTTGTGCTTCTGCTGATAGGAAAGACCTGCCCAGTCCACGCCGATGTTATCCGGCAGATGCTCCTCGACGATTTCTTCGAGGCGGTCCATGGCCTGCCCGGTGCTGTATCCGCGCGCGGCCTCGCCGCTGATAGTGGCCGAGTTGAACATATTGAACCGGCTGACGGTGCCCGGCCCGGCGGTGTAGTGGGTGGTGCCGAGCGATGTCACAGGCACCATTGCCTTGTCGGCGCCGCGCACGAAGAATAGGTTGAGATTGTCGCGGTTGGCGCGGTATGGCGCCTCGGCCTGTATGTACACGCGGTATATGCGGTTGAACATATTGAAGTCGTTGACATACACCGAGCCGGTGAAGGCCTTCATAGTCGAGAAAATATCGCTCATCGGTATGCCGCGCAGCTTGGCCTTGTCGCGGTCAACGTCGAAGAACAATTGCGGAATGTCGGACTGCATCGAGGTCGACAGGCCCGCAAATTCAGGCGATTCGGCGGCATAGTAGCGCAGAGTGTCGACAGCCCGCGCCAGATCGTCGTATGTGGCGTCGCCGCGTGCCTCCAGCACCATCTCGAAGCCGCCCGAGGTGCCGAGGCCCGGTATGATGGCCGGGGTGAAGAAGTATACCTGCGCCTCGGGGTAGACGGCGAGTTCCTCGGCCACGCGCTCGCGCAGTTCGCGCAGGGAGTTGTTGCCGCGTTCGCCTGCCGGCTTGAGGATTACGGTGAGTGTGGCGTGAGCCTGGTTGGTGCCAGTACGGGGCGAGGAACCGGTTACGTTCTGCACGTACTCCACGTCCTTGTCGGCCTGCAGGAACGCTATCGCGCGTTCGGTGACGGCGCGGGTGCGCTCTATGGTGGCGCCTTCGGGCAGCTCAAGCTCGACAGTGAAATAGCCCTGGTCTTCGGGCGACATAAAGCTCGTCGGTATGAGCGCGTTGGCTGTGTATATTATCACAAGGGCGATGCCGAACGCTGCCCACATGCGGCGCGGGCGGCGCAGGGCGGCGCGTATCATACGGCTGTACACGCGGTTGCCACGCAGCAGCGAGTAGTTTATCATGCGGAAAAACTTGGGCTTGCGGCGGGTGTGCGATGCCGGTTTGAGCAGCTTGGCGCACATCACGGGCGACAGGGTGAGCGCCACGATCGTGGATATGATTACCGACACGGCTATGGTGATGGTGAACTGGCGGAATAGCTGCCCTGTTATGCCCGGAAGGAAGCTTACCGGCACGAATACCGCGCAAAGCACAAGACTCATCGCTATGAGCGCGCTGCCGAGGCCGTCCATTGCGCGGCGCGTGGCCTCCGGCGCATCGAGGTGCTCTTTCTCCATGATGCGGTCGACGTTCTCCACCACCACGATGGCGTCGTCCACCACGATGCCTATTGCCAGAATTAGTCCTAACAGGGTGAGCATGTTGAGCGAGAAGTCGAACACCAGCATCACGCCGAACGTGCCTATGAGCGATATCGGCACGGCTATGACCGGAATCAGCGTCGCGCGCCAGCTCTGCAGCGACAGGAACACCACGAGGATAACAAGCAGCAGAGCCTCGAAGAAGGTGCGGTACACATGGTGTATCGACTCCGAAATGTACGTCGTCATATCGAAAGGAATCTCGTAGCTGAGGCCTTCGGGGAAGCTCTCGCTGATTTCCTCCATGGTCTTCTTCACCTGCGTGGCCACGTCGATGGCGTTTTCGCCCGGAAGCATGTTGATTTCGAGAATTGCCGCGTTGCCGCCGTTGATGCCGCTCTCGGTAGAGTAGCTCGACGCTTCGAGCGACACGCGGGCCACGTCGCGCAGGCGGATTATGGAGCCGTTGGCGTTGGCGCGCACCACGATGTCCTCGAATTCTGTAACCGACGACAGACGCCCGCGGGCGATGATAGGCACGGTGAGGTCAAGGCCCGTCATAGGCGCCTGTCCGAGCACGCCGGCGGCAGACTCGCGGTTCTGATCCTTGAGCGCCGCCTGTATGTCCTGAATGGTAAGGCCGAGGTCGGCGAGTTTGTCGGGCTGCACGAATATCTGCATCGCGTAGTATCGGCTGCCGACGTTGCGTATGCTGCCCACGCCGGGCACGCGGCGCAACAGGTCGAGCACGTTGAGGGTGGCGTAGTTACTGAGGTATATCTCGTCATACTTCGGGTCGGACGACATCAGGGCGATTGTCATCAGCTTGTTGGCTGTTTCCTTTTCCACGCTGATGCCGTTCTGCACCACCTCGGCGGGCAGGCGCGACTCTGCTTTCTTCACGCGGTTCTGTATGTCGACAGCCGCCAGTTCGGGGTCGACGTCCACGTCGAATGTCACCAGAGCCGAGAATCCGCCTGAGTTGGAGCTGGAACTCGACATATATATCATGCCGGGGGTGCCGTTGAGTTCTTGTTCGATAGGTGTTGCCACGGCCTGTGTCACCGTCATGGCGTCGGCTCCTGGGTAGGAGGCCGCTACCTTTACCACCGGCGGCACGATGCGCGGGTATTGGTCGACCGGCAGCATCACAAGGCCTATGGCGCCAAGCAGTACTATCACAATCGATATCACGATTGAGAATACCGGGTGGTCGAGAAAAAAGTTCTTTTTCATAGCCTTTAGTTTAGCTTAGTGTTATCGGGTGGCGGTTGAGTCGGAGGGCGCGGAAGCTTGGGGGAGGACTTTCATGCCGTGGCGCAGTTTGTGGAAGCCTTCGGTCACTATGTTCTCGCCGGCTGCCACACCGCGTTCGATTATTATGTTGTTTCCTGCTTCGGGTCCTGTTTCGACAAAGCGGCGTTCTACAACGCTGTCGGGCCGTACCACGTATATGTACGCGCCTCCGCGCTCTATCTCTACGGCCTTGGCCGGCACGCTGATGGCGTCGGTGCGGACGTCTTTGAGCACGCGCACGCGGGTGAACTCTCCGGGCAGCAGCACGTGGTCGGGGTTGGGCATCTCGGCGCGTACCGAGAATGTGCCTGTGGCCGGATCTACCTGAGGCGATGCGAAGTCCACGAGTCCCCGGTGGGGGTATACAGATCCGTCGGCGAGGGTCACCGTCACGAAAGGCTCCCACTCGCGGTTGGTGTCGCGCTGGCCTATGTTGACATTGCGGTTTTTGCTGTTGAGATAGTCGAGGGCGGTCATGGAGAAGTCAACGAGCACAGAGTCGCTTTTCACCACTGTGGCGAGCAGTGATTTTCCGCCGGGACCCACGAGGGTGCCGATGTCGGCGCTGCGTTCCGACACATATCCTGATATCGGGCTTGTGACGCGGGTATAGCTCAGCGTAAGCTCTGCCTGAGTGAGGTCGGCAGCGGCCACCGACTCTTCGGCCTTGGCGCTTTCGTATGCTGCCTCGGCATTGTCGAGGTCGAGCTGCGATGCGGCGTTCTGCTCGTAGAGAGGACGTATGCGGGCAAGGTCGCGCTCGGCCTTTTGCGAGTTGGCGCGTGCCTTGAGCAGCTGCGCGCGTGCTTTTTCGGCGCGTGCCTTGTATACTTTCTGGTCGATTATGAAAAGGGTCTGACCCTTGTCGATGTGGGTGCCTTCCTCAAAAAACATCTTTTCGAGGTAGCCTTCCACACGTGCGCGTACCTCTACGAACTGTTGGGCGCGTATGCGGCCGGCATATTCGCCGTATATGTTGACATCGGAGGTGCCGACAGGCTCAACGGCCACTATGGGCGGACGTGAAACTTCTGTCTTGGGTTTGAGAAAGAGCCATAGTCCTATGCCGGCTGCGGCAAGTATGATAAGTGACACGGCTATCAGCCTTGTTTTGCGCGACTTAAAAACAGAAGCCTTAGATTGGTGCAAGGAAGCCTTCATAATGATGATGAATTAATCACCCGGCAACAATGCCGGGTGTATGATATAAACGCCTGCGGCGGCGATTTTGTTGTGTTCAGTTCAGGAGCGAGGATATGAGGGTTGTATCGAGCGCTGATGCCGCCGTGTAGGCTTCGTCGGCTATGGCGGGGGCTGCTACTTCTGTAAGCCCCTGCGCCTTTGCCTTTACAAGCAGCAGCTCGCCGATGCTTATTTTGGCAGACAGCTTGTCGAGCAGCGCTTTAACGTTTTTTATGTTGAGGCTGCCTATGGTCTGGCCGTTAAATGCCATTTCGAGCCATATAATTTCACGGGCTTGTACATCAAGCAGGCCGAAGAGCAGGCCTTTGGCAAGATTGGGAGAGGCTATGCTTACAGCCTTGGCGACCGTCGACGGGTCGTAGGCCACTCCCGTGTCGTCGCTTACGGCCATCGGGTATGCCGAATCCATCCAGCCTACAAGCATGTTGAGGCTGAGGTTTCCGTCGGTGTACGCGTTGCAGGTGAAAGCGGCGTATTTAGCTCCGAGACGCTTCAGCTCGGCTATGTCGAGTTCGATATACTCGGCGGCGCCAACATTGTCGGGAATGCGCTGTATGTCGCCGCTGTGGGTGGCACCGCCCACTGTGAGGGAGTAGTAGGCGCAATCTTCTTCGTGGTCGGGGTAGATTATCTTGCAACTCAGGTCCATGTCGATATGCGCGGCAGGCAGTCCGCGTCCCCATTCCATAAACAGGCGCACGTGGTCGCCGTCTACCTTGAACCGCTGTCCCTGCAAGGCTCCGGCTTTGTCGTGCACGGTTTCCGATCGGTCGCCCACAGGCACAGGGATGTTGAAGAGTGCCGGGTCGATGTATATGGAGCTTCCTTGGGCTGTCTGTGCGGCAAAATGTGCGGCGGCGGTTTCGAGTGCTGTCTTTCTGACTGCCTCAGCCATCTCTTTGAGCTGCTTGGCGGTATAGTTCGCCGTCAGAGGGTTGGCAGGAATATTGACCACGCGTCCGCCGGGGAGATGCACGCCACGGCTTGTGTCGGAGCGGAAATAGGACTCGGCATATGATGCCAGCGGGAGAATCAGGCGCAATGGCACCTTCGTGCTGATTTCTGCGAAGGCCGCGAGCGTTTCCGGGGAGCCAAGACGCAGCATGGCGGCGAACAGCGAGCGTGCGAACACTCCCGGACGTTCTTTGAGCCGCTTTAGAGCCTTGGCGCTTTCTCCTGCGAGCATCTCGGCCTCGAGTCCGCCGGCCCATACGTCGTAGTCCGACCTGTAAAAACGGTCGATAAGCTCCCGCAGCTTAGGGTGGGCCGGGCGACGGGAATATTCGGCAAGGCGAAGGGCGCGTATGGCGCGTACCCACATGCCGCGGTATGGGTGCATGGCCTCGCACATAGCCTCTGTCGGCATCTGCACCGTTTCGAGCCAGTCGGCCACGGTGCGGCATGTTTTTCGGTCGTATTTCAGCCGGAGTTCCGCTTTTTTTATCTTGGCAGCATCTGCGGCGCGTTCGGTGTAGTCCGGCAGCCATTGGTAGCCTGTGGAGGCCTTGGCTCTTTCTACGAGAGTGGCTGGACGGACTATGTGAGGCAGCCCCGTTTTTTTATACCATAAGTACCGCAGAATGTCGGCCGGAGATGATATGTAGCGAATAGCTTCTCTCGCGAGTCCGGCCTCGGTAAGGGCGTCGATGCACAGCAACGCGGTTTCCTTCATAGCCGGTGTCGGCGATGAATTGTCGATGCCGTATTCTTTGATCAGGGTTTTGAGGCTTTCGGCCTGTGTGGCGTCGAGAGGCACTGGCGATGCCATAAGCCGCTCTTTGAGTCCGTTCAGATCAGAATCGCTCCATACGGTCAGCACCGTCCGTTTGCTTCCCCTTCCTGTAAAAATCACGGAAGAGTGCTCGAACAGCTGTCCGCAGAACGGGCAGCCGTTGTATCGCTCTATCGGGAAAGAGCCTTCGGGTATGAAGTGCCCGCAGTGCAGGGTGGTCCCCGGGCCGCGTAAATTTTCCGGGAGCGAGTTCGCTACCGAGGTGACGATATGGTCGCCAATGGTTTCGCCGGTAGGTGTGAGCCAGCCTTTTACGAGCGGCGTCCAGTTGAGGTCGGTATGCGAAAGGCGCGCAGCCTCAGCGGCCATATCGCGCAGCATGTCGGCAGGCAGATGTTCCAAGGCGTGTAGCAACTTCTCGTCGACAGTATATCCGAGGCCGCCGATGGCCCCGAGAAAGTCGTTGAGAGATTCCGACATCGGCTTTGCGGACGGTGCGGTTATAGGGGAGGGTATGTACAGGGCGTTATAGCGCAACGCCACTGCGAATAGTGCTGTATTCATAAAAAAAGGGAGGGCAATTGAACAGCTGAAAGTCCATGAAAAGTAGAAGTAAGCCGTTCTTGGCCCGTCCCGGTTATATTAACGCAAAAGTAGGAAAAATTTCTTTGCCACAATCTTTAAAAAATGAAAAATACACCACATATGTTGAACCTGCCTCCATATAACAACCTCATAAAACGCAAAAAAGGTTGTATCAATGCAACCTTTTTCAAGGAATTATCATTAACTTTGTGTGGATATAACACAAATTCCGTATGAAATATCTTAATATCAAAAAAGCACTTACCGCTTGGCAGAACATACAGCCCCTATCTGAGAAAGACAGAGAGAGGCTAAGCCGTCGTTTTACCGTGGATTTCAACTATAACAGCAATCATATTGAGGGCAATACGCTGACTTATGGGCAGACAGAAATTCTATTGCTGTTCGGCAAGGTAATCGGTGAGGCTGATGTGCGTGACATTGAGGAAATGACAGCAAGCAACGTAGGACTACGTATGATGACAGAGGAAGCCGCGGTTAAGGATATGCCTTTGACGCAGAATTTTATACGGACATTACATAAGACCCTTTTACGCGAGGATTACACCGTCTATCGCAATTTGCCTGGCGGAGTACAGACGAGCTATGTGATACACGCAGGGCAATATAAGACAAGGCCTAATAGTGTAATCACACGGTACGGTGACAGATTTGAGTATGCCTTGCCAGAGGAAACGCCCGGTCTTATGGCTGATTTGGTTGACTGGTACAATACAGCTGAACAAGAGGGAAAACTATCGCCCGTTGAGTTGGCCGCGTTGTTCCACTACCGCTATATTCGCATCCACCCATTTGAAGACGGCAACGGACGTATCGCCAGACTTATGGTGAATTATATTCTCACACGCCACAACTATCCGATGATTGTAGTCCGCAGCCGCAAGAAAAGCGAATATCTCGAAGCACTCCATCATGCAGATCTCGAGGTTGGTCCGGTGCCGAGCGACGGAGCCCATGCCGGCATAAAGGATATACGCTCGTTTCTAAAGTATTTCACAGAACTTGTAGCGACAGAGGTATATAACGATGTGTTGTTTGTAAGCGAGAAAAATGAAAATGTCTGGTGGTATGATGGTGAACGGATAGCTTTCCGCACGCCCAGCTACACTAAAATCCTGAACGCCATGCGCACCAAGCCTATACTGACACTCGCTGATATGAAAGACGAAACCGGCATCAGCATTACAGCTATCCAAAAACTGCTGAGTCAACTGATTTCAAAAAAATACGTTGAGCGCGGCGAGAAAGACGGAAGCTGGAGAGTGTTTCTGACACAATGAAATTATAGAATAGATCTTCCCTTATCAGACGCCTTCGCACTTGCCGGTTGAACCTCCGGGGGTGCCGATAAACAAGTTTAATGTCTGCTTTGTTTGTCTTTTTGTCGAGTTGTGACTAACTTTGTGGCAGAATAGGGCTTTTGTCCTGTTCCACTACCGTTGTTTTTGCCCCAATAAGACAAACAATGACTGAACACGAACAACAGACAAATACTCCGGAGCGCGATTTTTCCGACATCCGGCCATATGACGACCACGAGTTCCGCGAAAAAATATCCGAGCTTGTGGCCGAACCCGGTTTTGAGCACGCAGTGCGGTACGCTATGCCCGACGTTGACTATAAGCAGTTTGTGCAGAACCTGCTTACAGTGGAAACGCAGATGGATTTCCAGATTAAGGTTATGGGGCCGTTTTTGGAAATGCTGGTTGCCAAGACCACTCACGGTCTTTCGATCGACGGCCTCGACAATTACGATCCTTCCCAAAGCTATACCTTTATCACCAACCACCGCGACATAGTGCTCGATGCCTCTTTCCTCAATCTGTGCTTTATCCGGGCCGGACTTCCGCTCACGCAGGTCGCCATAGGCAACAACCTGCTGATATTCGACTGGATAACCGACTTGGTGAAGCTCAACCGCAGCTTTATCGTGAAGCGCGACGGACGTGTGCGCGAGGCTCTCGACAATGCCAAGCATCTGTCGGCCTACATACACTATGCCGTGGGCGAGATGCACGAATCGATATGGATAGCCCAGCGTGAGGGACGTGCCAAGGATTCAAACGACCGCACGCAGGAGAGCGTGCTTAAAATGCTGTCGCTCGGCGGAAGCGGCTCCTGCAAGCAAAACCTTGCGGCTCTGAATATAATGCCTGTGGCCATATCATACGAATACGACCCCAACGATTATCTCAAAGTGCGCGAGTTCCTGCTCAAACGTCGCGATCCTGAATATAAAAAGACCAAGCGCGACGACCTGTTCAGTATGGAAACAGGCATATTGAAGCAGAAAGGCCGTGTCCATTTCCGCCTCGGAAGCTGCATCAATAAAGAGCTTGCCGCAGTAGAGGGCGAGGGTCGCCCTGAAGTCGTGCATGCGGCCTGTGCGGTGCTTGACCGCGCCATACATTGTGGCTACCGCATATTCCCCTGCAACTACATCGCGTACGACGAGGTGAACGGTGGCAGCGAATACGCCGCCGAGTATACTCCCGGCGATGTTCGGGCGTTCGACGAATATATAGCCGGACAGCTCGCCAAGGTAGATGTGGAAGATATTACCGACGAGGAGATGGCCTTTATGCGCAGGACCATGCTCCTGATGTATGCCAACCCCCTGAAAAACCAGCGCGCGGCACTCGGCTGCGAATCAGTGTAGTATGCGCCTTGCCCTCGTGCTGATATTGCCCATGCTGCTTGTCGGACTGCTTGTCGACTGGTACATCGTGCGTGCCGTATGGCGCCGATGCTCGGCAGGCCGGCGGTTCTGGCGTCCGTTTGCCTTGTGGTCGTCGGTGCTGTGCCAGATTGGAGCCATTGTGGCTGTTTGCTGGCCCAAGCGTGCCGGAGGCGACGGCGAGCTGCTTGCGCTGATGTGGATTCTATACTCCTATCTTTCGGTGTATCTTCCCAAGGCGATATTCTGCATAATCGACCTTGCCGGCAAAGTACCGGCACTGTTTGGCCGCAAGCGCCTCCGTGGCTTTGCCTCGGCAGGCATTGCCTTGGCTCTGCTGTGCTTCGGTTTTATGTGGTGGGGGGCGCTTGTCAACCGTTACAATGTCGATGTGCGCGAGGTCGCCTTTTCCGATTCTCGTCTGCCCGACTCTTTCGACGGGTTCAGGGTGGCCCAGATATCCGATCTGCATGTGGGCAGCTATGGCACGGACACTGCCTTTGTGTCGCGTCTTGTCGATGCCGTCAATGCCCTTAATCCTGACGTGGTGGTGTTTACGGGCGATATTGTGAATCGCCGCAGCGCCGAGCTTCTGCCCTTCGTGCAGCCTCTTTCGAGGCTTAAAGCACCGATGGGAGTTTATTCTGTGCTTGGCAACCACGATTACGGCGATTACTATAACTGGCCCGATTCTGCCGCCAAGGAAGCCAATCTGAGGCAGCTTGTGAATCTTCAGGACGATATGGGTTGGGATTTGCTTCTGAACCGCACGGCGTGGTTGCGCCGGGGAGAGGACTCTCTCGCCTTGGTGGGTGTGGAGAATGTCGGCGACCCGCCTTTCCACTGCTATGGCGATTTGGAAACAGCCTATCCCGGCGATTTGGCCGACCCTGCGTTCAAGATACTCCTGAGCCATAATCCCGCTCACTGGACTATGGATATAGAAGACAGTCCGGATAAGAATATTCCCCTTACTCTGTCGGGGCACACCCACGCTATGCAGATGTCGGCATTCGGGCTTTCTCCTGCCGCTTTCCGCTACTCTACCTGGGGCGGAATGTATGCCGACGGCGACGCCCATAGCCTTTATGTGAATATCGGTGCCGGCGAGGTCGGCATTCCCGCCCGCATAGGCGCCACTCCAGAAATCACGCTCTTCACCCTTTCAAAATGACACGGATAGTAAAGGCCGTCGCAAGGCGCACGTCGCTCCCCGAGGCAGGTGTGGGCGCCGTTATATCGCTTCTTGACGAAGGGGCGACAGTCCCGTTTATAAGCCGCTACCGCAAGGAGCGCACAGGCTCGCTCGACGAGGTGGCCGTCCGTGCCGTCGAAACGGCTCTTGAGGCCGTCCGCGAGTTGGAAAAGCGGCGCGAGTTCGTGCTTGGCGCAGTGGCGGAGGCTGGGGCGCTCACTCCCGAGCTGAGGGCGCGCATAGAGGAGGCCGATACCTCCACCGACCTCGAAGACCTTTATGCCCCCTATAAGCCCAAGAGGCGCACACGTGCCTCCATCGCCCGCGAGAAGGGTTTTGAACCGCTTGCCAAGCGCATCATGGCTGGCCGGATGGCGCGTATTGATGCTTCGGAAGAAGCCGTTGAGGGTGCTTGCGACATAATTGCCGAATGGGCCTCGGAAACACCCCGCTTGCGCAATATGGTACGTAGGGCTTTCAGTCGCGACGGCTTTGTGGAAGCGTCGGCGGCGAAAGACCGTGAGAAAGAGCTGGAAACATCTCCTTATGCCGAGTACGCCGGTTTCAGCCGCGAGCTGCGTCGCTGCCGTTCGCACCAGTATCTGGCCTTGCGCCGCGCCGAGGCTGAAGGTTTTCTTAAATTGAAATATACTATTTCCGACGAGCCTCGACTTGTCGGTTCGCTCTGCGGCGCGTTCGGCCCTAAAGACGCTTCGCGCCCGTGCCGTGAGCTTATCGACGCGGCTGTGACAGACGCTTATAAGCGCTTGATAAAGCCCTCGGTGGAAAATGAAACGGCCTCCGCCTTGAAAGAAGAGGCCGATACCGTGGCCATAGGCATATTCTCCGACAATCTCAGGCAGCTGCTTTTGGCGCCTCCTCTGCGTGGGCGGCGCGTGCTTGCCCTCGACCCCGGCTTCCGCACCGGCTGCAAGGTGGTGGCCGTCGACGAGCAGGGTGCCTTGCTGGCCGACGCGGTGATATACCCCGTGGAGCCGCGCCGCGATACCGATGGTGCGGCTCGTATATTGTCCGACCTTATAAGGCGCCATCGGCTCGACGTGGTGGCGCTTGGCAACGGCACGGCGTCGCGCGAAACAGAGCGCTTTCTTGCCTCGGCCGGTCTGCCTGGCAATCCGCAGGTATATGTGGTTAGCGAGAGCGGCGCTTCGGTATATTCGGCCTCGGATATAGCGCGGGCCGAGTTCCCCGACAAGGACGTCACTGTGCGTGGTGCCGTGTCGATAGGACGCCGCCTTATCGACCCGCTTGCAGAGCTTGTCAAAATCGACCCCAAGTCGATAGGAGTCGGGCAGTATCAGCACGATGTGGACCAGTCGAGGTTGCAGCAGGCACTTGATTACACGGTGATGAGCTGTGTCAATTCTGTGGGAGTGGACGTGAATACCGCATCGGCCAAGCTTTTAGGGTATATATCGGGCATAGGGCCGCTACTGGCATCGAACATAGTGAAATACCGCACCGAGAACGGACCCTTTGCGAGCCGCTCCGACCTGCGCCGCGTACCCCGCATGGGCGACAAGGCATATGAGCTGTCGGCCGGATTCCTTCGCGTGCCCCTTAGTGCAAACCCTCTCGATAATACAGGCATACACCCCGAAAGCTATGCTGTCGTGGAGGCTCTTGCCCGCAGGCAGGGCATAGATGTGGCTTCTCTTGCAGCTAACGGCGCGGCACTCGACCGCGTGGACGTGGACGCGCTTGCCGCCGAGGGACTTGCCGGCCGAGAAACCCTTGCCGACATAGTGGCGGAGCTGCGTAAACCGGGCCGTGACCCTCGTGTCGACGATGCTGGTGATGCTTTCGTGCCGGAGGTATCGGCTTTCGACGAGCTTCGTGAGGGTATGGTTCTTCCGGGGCTTGTCAGCAATATCACCGCTTTCGGTGCCTTTGTCAATATCGGCATAAAGGAAAGCGGACTCCTGCACATATCCGAAATATCGTCGCGGAGGGTGAACTCGGTGAGCGATGTTCTGCGCCTTGGCCAGCAGGTAAGGGTGAAAGTAATAGGTGTTGATACAGCCCGCAAGCGTATCAGCCTTTCTATGAAGGGTATATGAACAAAGCAGTAGTGTGCCTCGGGGCCAATACCACAGATGCCTTGCCTCGGCTCGGACAGGCATTGGTGTTTTTGCAGGGCTGTGCCACGGTCAATGCCGACTCAGGCTGCTATCCTACCGAGCCTGAATATGAGGCTGCCGCCAACCCTTACCAGAACAGGGTGCTTGTTCTTGCCACAGATATCGGATACGAAGAACTGTACTCCCGCTCCAAGGAATTTGAGCGGGCTGTGCGCGCCGAGTTGCCCGCAGGCAGTGCCGGCCTTGTCAACACCGATATCGACATCGTGGTATGGAACGGCGAGGTGAAGAAGCCTCTCGATTATGCCTCGCGCTATTTCAGCCTCGGCATGTCCTTAATATCCCATAAAGCGGAGTATGAACGGAGCCAGCAGTGCTGTGAGGAGGCCGTTCATAATAAGTCCGAGCGATGAGAATGTGCCGTAGCGCGAACCTTTCTCCATCGCGCCGGCTGTGCCTATGGCGTGGGCTGCCGTGCCTATCGACAGGCCTGCGGCAATAGAGCTTTTGACGCCTCCGAGCTGAAGCACACGGAAGCCCACGATGCTGCCGAAAATACCGGTGCAAATCACTACCGCGCTTGTGAGGGGAGGTATGCCGCCCGTGACAGAGGCCACTTCCATCGCTATGGGAGTGGTGACGGCCTTGGGTGCGAGCGATAGCACCACCTCGCGGCTCGCGCCTAAAAGCTCGGCAACGATTACCACCGATACCACGCCCACGATGCAGCCCGCAAGCTCGGAGAGCAGCAGCGGTATGGTCTGGTGCTTGATTGTTTCGAGTTGTTTGTAAAGTGGCACACCGAGAGCGACTATGGCCGGTTTGAGCCAGAAGTCGATGTATTTGCCGCCTTCGCAGTATGTTTCATAGTCTATGCCGAAAGCTGTCAGCAGCACTATCAGGCATATTATCGTGATAAGGATGGGATTGAATACCGACAGGTGCGTTCGCCTGTTGATTCTGCGTGCCATCAGATAAACACCCAGCGTGAGGGTGATGAATATTATATCACTTCCCGAAAAATCCATAGCGCGAAGGGAATTTGATGTGGCGGCATAGCTGGTGCACGTGGCCGCTGGCCAGCAGCACGAGTATGGTGCTTATTACCGAGGCACCCACTATGGGCAGCCATTCGCGGCCGAGCAGGCCAAGACGCGTCATTATACCCACGCCGGCGGGTATGAAGAAGAAACCGAGGTTGTCGACAAGGAGTTTTGATATTCGCTCCACCCAGCCCAGACGGATTATGCCGTATTTGAGCGACAATGCCAGAAAGAGCATTCCTATGATGCTCGACGGGATAGGCACGCCCGTCAGTTTTACCAAAATTTCGCCGACTGCGAGGAATAGCAGCAGTACGGCACACTGGAGAATCATTATATTACAATCTTTTTACCGGGGCGCAAAGTTATGCAAAATATCGCATAAATCTGCGACTCCCAGTCAAAATTCCCCAAAAAAAAATGCGCTTTTTTCTGCCGCTGGTCCGACTTGTCGGTTTATATTGCGTTTTGACCCGGAAGTCAAAAGTTGTCTATATAGGGGTGCAGCCTTAAATCAGGCGTTTCCACGCCTCGGCGCGAGCATATGTCGAGGTATTCTTTGCGTTTGTCGGGCGATATTTCGGGCAGTACGAGCACTGTCCGCGCCGATGTGCGGTCAAGAGCGTCGTCGAGTCTGCCGCGATACTGCCTGGTGAGTATTATCACGTCGACAAGACGGTGGGGCAGCATACGGTCGCCGTTGGGTATGAGTATGGTTTTGCGACCGAGTGTGAGATATTTAGGAGGCACGCGGTACGTGACGTTTTCCACGCTTATGCCGGCACGGCCGAAGTATGCGGCGTAGTCGGCGGCGGGGCGGGACGTAAGCGTCATTGTGGTACCTTTGGCGCCGTTTCGTATCACAAGGTCGGCGTCACGCCCGTGGGCGTTCACCATAAAGTCGGTCTTGGTGTTCCGTTCGCTGTTTGAGCAGCCTGTGCAGCAACCGAGAATCACGGCAAGCGTGGCGAAGCATACCTTGTGGCGCAGCGACCCCAGATGGAGCATTGCCGCCAGGCATATTATGGCAGCGGTGAATATGAGCAGGTTGGGTGTCGACAGGTATATGCCCGAGGTAAACGCACCCGGAATGGCGGCAAGATAGTCGCATAAGCCCGTTATGGCGTCGGCCAGATTGTCGATGCAGCTTGCGGCAAATCCCATAGGCAGTCCGAGAGCCGAAAGGAGCGCAACGGCGGCACCTCCGGCCATAAACAGCTGGAATATGAGGGCGGCCACGGCGTTTGCCGGAATCGACAGCAGGGGCAGCGTGTGGAAGTGCATCAGCACTATTGGCGCGGTGCCTGCGAGCGCGGCCAGCGGCACGGCCACGAGCGATGCCGCCTTGTGAGCCAGTCCGAGGCGGCGTGGCACGGGGTTGAGCTTGTTGGCAAACGCTATCAGCCCGAGGACGGCTGCCACCGACAGTTGGAAGCCGATCGAGAACAGCCAGTACGGATTGATGGCAAGAATTATGAACACTGCTATACAGAGCGAGTTGAGCGGGTAGGCGTCGCGCTCGCTTATTTTCGCGCCGAGATATATGCTTATCATCACTGCCGCGCGGACAACCGAGGGCATAAAGCCCGTGAGCAAGGCGTAGAGCCACACTATGGCTATCACAATAAGATGCCTGTAGCGGCCCGCGCGCGGCCACAGGCGCAGTGGGAAAAGCAGCAGGGCGGCGACGGTGGCAAGCAGGGCCGTATGGAAGCCGCTTACGCACAGCAGGTGCGACAGCCCCGTGGCGCGGAAGCGCTCGCGCACGGCGGGTCCGGGATTCTCGTTGCCGAGAGTGGCCGACACGAGCAGGCGCGATGTGGCCGGAGCCAGCGGTGAGGCGTAGATGGCATCGGCTATGGTTCCGCGAAAATCCTGCAGGCGGGTCATAATTGATGTGTCGTGGCCGGTCACGCGGCAGTCGCCGGCATTGACAGCCATGCGGGCCGAAGCCCTGCCTGAGTAATCTCGGCCGAAGTCGAGAGTCGGCACGTCGGCGTATTTGTCGGGCACTTCGAGAACCCCTGTCACGCTCATAATGTCGCCCGGCGTTATCGTGGGCACCACGTCGGCTATGAACACGGCTATGCGGAACGCCGTGTCGCCACCGACGTCGAGATAGCAGCGCTGCGAGCGTTCGCTGGTGCGTACGTTCTGCACTATGCCCGTGTAGGTGCGCTCCTCGCTGTCGAAATATTCTGCCGGCAGCGCGGGCGGCTTCATAAAATATGTGAGGACGCCCCCGGCTATTGCCGAGGACGCCAGTATGGCTATGTGGCGGGGGCGCACCTTCAGCCGTGCCAACAGCAGGCAGGCCGCCGCTATGCACGCACAGACCACGACAAAGAGGCTGTAGTGCACGGCAATTATGCCGGCCGGCATTCCTGCTGCCACGGGCAGCGCCGGATAACGGCTGAAAATGCGCGAAAACACGGTATTACACTGTTTCGAGAACCACGAAAAGCGAAGAAACGCTGATAACTACCCACAGCAGCACGGCCTGCAGCAGCGGCTTGACGCCCACGCTGCGTATCGAGGCTATGGAGAGCGATGCGCCGATAAGGAAGAGCGTCACCACCATACCGCGCTTTGCTATCCACACCATCGAGCTTACAAACCACGCCGGAAGAGTCACATAGGTGTTGACCACCATGGCGAGAACGAAGATAAATATAAACCAGGGTATGGATATTTTTGCGGTCTTGTCGCGGAATATGAACATTGTGGCTATGGCCAGCGGAATTATCCACAGGGCGCGGGTGAGTTTGATAAGCGTGGCTATCTGCAGTGCTTCCTCGCCGTAGGCTTCGCCGGCGCCGACAACCGAGGAGGTGTCGTGGATTGCGATGGCGGCCCATGTGCCGAATTGCTGCTGCGTCATTTCGAAAATGTGGCCGAGCGGCGGGAAGATAAACAGTCCGAGCGAGTTAAGTATGAATATTACGCCGAGCGACACCGCCATTTCGTTTTCATTTGCCTTCAACACGGGGCCTACGGCTGCTATGGCGCTGCCGCCGCAAATGGCTGTGCCTGAGGATATGAGATAGGCTGTCTTGCGGTTGATGTGCAGCCAGTAGCCCACGAGGACGCCCAGAGCCATAACGCCGACCACGGACATCACCGTGAAAAGCATGCCTTCTGAGCCTGATTTCAAAGATTCCTGAAGGTTCATGTTGAAACCAAGGCATACAACGGCTACCTGAAGCAGGTATTTGGACGTCTTTTTATTGAATTTAGGATATGGATTGGGAAAAATAAGGGCAAAGGCAAGGCCGCAAAGCAATGCGAGCGGTGCTGAAATCACAGGCAGTCCGAACCGGTCGAAAGGAAACAGGATAAGGGCTATCAGGAGAATGTAGATAACTTTCGATGTTTGTTTCATTTTTAACAATGTATGGAGGCCGCAGTATGTCGCGGTCGATGAAAGATGCGTTTTTGCATAGGTGGCGCGGGTTGGCGCGTCACTGCTCCCAGATGCTGAGGGAGGCGAGAGCCTGAAGGTGTAGCATTTCGAGTCCGTTCGATATGCGGGCGCCGACGGCCTCGGCGCGTCGCATGAATTCCGTCAGGGCAGGATTGTATACCATGTCGAAGCATACGGCGCCTTGCGGCAGCAGCTCGAAAGGAAGAGCCGGATAGCCGTCGACGGCGGGGTAGGTGCCAAGCGGAGTGGCGTTGACTACCACGGGGTGCGCTGCCATAAACTCTGCGTCGAGGTCGGAGTACGACACTATGCCGTCGCCGCCCTTGCTGCGCGATACCCTCACAGGGCTGAGTCCTAGCTGCCTCAGGGCTGTGACGGCAGCTTTCGAGGCGCCACCCGTGCCGAGCACTATGGTGCCGGTGCCTTGGGCGAAGTCCTCTACGAGCGGCCTTATGCTCTCGCGGAAGCCCTCAACGTCGGTGTTGAAGCCTTCCAGACGCAGCACGCGGCCGCCGGCGTCGCGCACCACGCGAACCGTGTTCACAGCCTCTGCCTCGGTGGCCACCGGGTCGGTGCTGTCGAGGTATTGCATCACGGATTCCTTGTAAGGCGCCGTTACGTTGAAGCCTTTCAGGCGCGGGTTGAGCAACACGAGGCTGTAGAGAGCCTCGGGCGTCAGTTCAGGCAATGCGAAATTATCATAGCTCTTTTTCTCGCCGCGCGAGGCAAAAAGCTCCGTAAAGAATTTTTTTGAAAAAGAATGTTCCAGCGGATAGCCTATCAGGCCGTAGTCGGTGGTGGAGAGTTCCTTTAATGAGTTCATTTCATTGAGCCTTTGGCGTAAGTGCGCCATTTATCGATTAGGGCGGTCATATCGGGTGGTAGCGGTGCCGAAAAAAACATCTCCTCGCCGGTTTCTGGGTGCACGAAGCCGAGAGTGCGGGCGTGGAGGGCCTGCCTCGGGCACAGCTCCATGCAGTTGCGCACAAATGCCTGGTATGACGATGAGCGGAGGCCCCGCAATATCTGGTCGCCGCCATAGCGGGCGTCGTTGAAGAGCGGGTGTCCCAGGTGCTTCATATGCACGCGTATCTGGTGTGTGCGGCCCGTTTCGAGCACGCAGCGCACGGCGGCCACGTGGCCGAAGTCTTCCGTGAGTTCGTAGTGTGTGACGGCTCGCTTGCCTTCCGGCCCGTCGAGAGGGAAAGGCGCCATCTGCAGCCGGTCCTTGGGGGAGCGGCCTATGTTGGTAGCCACGGTGCCGCTCGCCGGCGACGGGCAGCCCCACACCACGGCTACGTACTCGCGCTTGGTGGTTTTGTTGAAGAACTGTCGGCCGAGGTCGGTCTTGGCGTCAGGGGTCTTGGCTACTACCAAAAGCCCCGATGTGTCCTTGTCGATGCGGTGAACGAGGCCGAGGCGCGGGTCGTTGACGTCGTAATCGGGAGTGTCGCGGAAGTGCCACGCAAGGGCGTTGACAAGCGTGCCGTCGTAGTTGCCGTGGCCGGGGTGCACCACCAGGCCGGCCGGCTTGTTTACCACCAGCACGTAGCGGTCCTCGTACACGATGTCGAGAGGAATGTCCTGTGCCACGATTTCAAACTCGTAGCGCGGGCGGTCCATCACCACTTGAACGGTGTCGAGTGGCTTCACGCGGTAGTTGCTCTTCACCGGCTTGCCGTTGACTATGATGCAACCTGCGTCGGCAGCCTGCTGTATGCGGTTGCGCGACGATTTCTGAAGCCTTGCCACAAGGAACTTGTCGACCCTCAGCAGCTCCTGTCCCTTGTCGGCCACGAAGCGGAAGTGCTCGTAGTACTCCGCACCGTCGATTTCTACCAGTTTGTCGTCGTCCTCGTATTTTTCTTCTGCCATACCTTATTCGTATATGTCGCCAAATTCGGGGTCGAGAGCCGGTTCGGATTCGCTGTACAGTGAGTCGCTGTCGGAGGCCGCCGGGCCGCTGCCTACCTCAAGGGTCACGGTGGAGGTGACGGGTATCACAGTGCCTACGGTAAGCGGAGTGTCGCCGTAGCGCGCGCCTACCACGAGGTCGGCATAGGGCGACGGCACATGCACCATCCGCACATCGGTGATGCCGATACCGCGCAGGTACGATGCCGCCTGACGCGACGACACATTGCCCGTCAGAGGCATCGATATGGTCACTTGCTTGGGCGAGAATGCCGTCAAGGTGACGAACACAGCCCGGTCGCCCTTGACGATGGCTCCGGCCTTGGGCCACGATTCCACGACGGTGCCCGGCGCAACCGAGCGGTCGTAGATAGAATCGGAAATCTCGATGCTTAGCCCGTTGGCCGCGAGTATGGCCTTGGCTTCGCCGTAATGTTTGTTCTTTATTTCGGGAACCACCGAATGGACTCCGTGCATGGTCCACGAGTCGAGAAACAATAGCACACCCCATAGTAAAATTAGCGCCACTACTATCATTATCAGTAGATTGCTTATAATGGGGTGGGCGGCATAAAAGCCTTTGATGCTGAATTTCTTGCTTGGGGCCATACTGCTGCTGCGGTTTTGGTAAGAGATGTGTCGTGTTTGTTTTACAGCCGGAATATATCCGTTTTCAGTCCGCAAAATTACGAAAAAAATCGAGGAATAGTCCCGAATATATGCTAATTAATACACTTGCAGCAATTTTAATATAAACGCAATTTAAATGTGGTGGAACAGCGTGCGAAAAAAATTGAAAAAAAACTGCAAGCGCGTTGAGTGTGGCCGTTTGTGTGCGCGTATAATTATAGTCAAACCCCAAAAACTAATTACATGAAAAAAGTTTACTTAGCACTCATCTCCCTGGCAATAGGGGGAGCCGCAATCGCTCAGGATTCGCCTGTAGTGAACCAAACCACCGGCATAGGCTACGAAAATCTCGAAGCCGCGTGGGATGCCGCTAAATCCGACGAAGTTATATTGGTTAATGCCGATCAGGAAATCGCTAAGCGTCTTGGTGGCAGCGAGCGTAATCTTACTCTTAAAGGAGCGTCGAAAGACATTGTTGTAAAACGGGCTGAAAGCTATAAGGACGGCCTTATGTTCCTCTCCAGCACCGGTTCTACTGTGACTATAGAGGATCTTACGATAGATGGTAATAATATAGAAATGGGAAGCCTGTGGCTGGAGGCCGGAAAGATGACAGGAGCCTCTGCTGCAGGAACTCTTGTACTCAATAATCTGATTCTGAAAAATATGAACTCTACCAACGGGCAGGGTCTTATAGCTCAGAAATCAGGCGGTATATTGAAGATGACCAGTGTTGTGGTCGAAAATTGCGTGGTTCCCGAGGGTCGCGGACATGTATTCTCAGGCAACAACCAGTCTGTAACATTCGGAGGTCTGTCTAAATTCTCGATTTATCTTGAAAAAGACCTCAAGGTAAATGTTGACGGTCTGCTGGACGGTTCGGAAGTGACCCTTTATTGGGATATCACCAATGCAAAGCGTATAAATGGCGGCAACAAGGCTATTGTGCGTGGCGTTGTTAATCCTGAACTTGTTAAGAGCGGCGTTCCCGGATTCTTCCTTGAATCTGAAAAATCCGGCAACAACAATCTTAAAATCAGCCTGAGTGAGCCCACTGTGACTGTTGATGGAGAACCTGCGGGTGAAACTACTCTCGTTAACGGGGAGGCTGCAATAGTGGAGGCAAATGGTATTAAGTACTTCTATACTTACGGTGAAGAGCCTGCTGCCGCTCCTATTGAAGGCGCTGTAGAATATGCCTCTCCTGTAGTTCTTGACAAGACCGGCAAATTCAATGTATATGCAGAATACACCTCCGGAACAGACGTTATGTATTCAGCAGTTAAGACTATTGAAGTAGAATCTGGAAGCACCACCGGTATCGAAGGCGTTGAGGCTGATGAAAACGCCCCCGTTGAATATTACAACCTTCAGGGTGTGCGCGTTGCCAACCCCGAAAACGGCATCTTTATCCGCCGCCAGGGCGCGAAAGTAGAAAAAGTATATGTGAAATAATCCCCCACGGGAATCCCCGTCAAAAAGCCGGAGCCACCTCCGGCTTTTTTCGTATACATATAATAACGTAGGGTCGCGATATATCGCGGCCCCATCGTCGGTGGTAACTAATAATGGCTCGTAAGGACTGGCCGCGATATATCGCGACCCTACAATTCGCTTGCCATAAAACGGTCGGAGCGCCAGTTGCGAGGATTATTGTCGATATAATCCGCGATGTAGTCGTATTCCCGCTGATTTCGTATTAGATGGTCGTGGAATCCTGATTGCCATTGGAATGCCGCGTTTATTTTTCGAGCTTGACGCGTCACGGCTGCTTTGAAGCCTCCGATAACCAAGGCTATAGGCGTGTTATGATGGAATCGTTCAGAAGTCGCTTGCCCTGCGTGGATTACTTCGTGTTCTTTGGCGCGCAGGCAGCCAAGCCTGTTTTTTCTGCTCTTGTTCCGTTTATTTTGATTATTGCATGTACGTGGTTGGGCATCACAACAAAGCGGTGTAGCTCGGCTTGTGTATAGTGATCGGCGATTTTGTTAAAAGCCTCTGTCGTTATTTCTCCGATGGCCGACAGCTGCATTTCATCGTTTTGGATTGAGCCAAAGTAATGCCTGCGGGATTGCGTGCATATGGTTATAAAAAATATGCCGGCGGCATAGTCGAGCCACCGTGCCCGGCTATATTTACGGAATATCGCCATGTCAGACTTCGTGAGGTGATTTACTTGGTGAAGAGGGCGGCGGCGCGGGCGGGGTTGAGGCCGAGGGACACGGCGCGGTCGGCGTCGGCGCGGGCATCGTCGAGTAGGAAGCGGTCGCGGTTGAGCATGGCGCGGTAGTAGTACAGCTCGGGGTCGTCGGGGCATTTGGCCATGCCGTCGCTGATTATGGCGGAGGCGTCCGACAGCTCGCCCAGAGCGAGATAGCAGCCTGCGAGAGCCGCGAAGAACTCGGCTTCAGGCTCTACGGCCACGATGCGGCGCAGATAGGGTATGGCTTCGCGCTCGCGGCCTGTGAGGGAGTAGAGCATGCCGAGGGCGCGAGCCGTGGGGTAGCCTGTGGGATCGGAGGCTTTGAGTACGTCGAAATCGGCTTCGGCAATCTCGCGCTTGCCGGCGTAGAGAGCCATCGTGCCGTGGTAGTAGCGTGCGTCGGCATTGAGCGAGTCGGCCTCTATCACGGCCTCGAAGGCGGAGTATGCCTCCTTGTCGCGTCTGAGTTTGAGCAGCACGCGGGCGCGGGCGCTCATAGCTGTGCGCAGGCCGGGTGCGCGGCGCAGTGCTTCGTCGAGGGTGGAGAGTGCGAGCGAGTCGCGGTCCATATAGGAGTAGAGCATGCCTATGTTGGATAGCAGCAGCACGTTCTGCGGCTCGTCGGGGCGCATTGCCATTGCTTCGAGCAGGCGGTGGGTGGCGCCTTCGTAGTCGCCGTCGGCCACGGCGCGGTCGGCCTGTCCGCAGAGCAGCAGATAGGGGTCTTCCTCGTCGGCAGGCACTGCTGTCGAGGTCTGCGCGGTCGCGGCTACGGTTGCGAAGATGGCAATGAGGGAGAGGAGCAGTTTCTTCATCGTTTGTTCGTTTTTGTCATTTTCTCGTCGGCCCACCGGTCGGGGTAGGAGATTTCCTGACGTTTGCGGAGCAGGGCGGTGACTATCAGTGCCACGCCGAGCAGCACGAAAGGTATGCTCAGGAGCTGCCCCATATTGTATGTCATTGTTGCCTCGAAGGCCACTTGGTCGTTCTTGATAAACTCTATGAGGAAGCGCGAGCCGAAAGTGCCTGTGAGGAACACGCCGAAGAGCAGGCCGGGGCGTTCGCCGCAGTTTTTCTTCCAGTACATCCACATCATTATGCCGAACAATGCGAGGTAGCACATCGCTTCGTAGAGCTGTGTGGGGTGGCAGGCGAGGCCGTAGTAGAGCTGGTTCCACTCAGCCGAGCGCACGAACTTGAATCCCCACGGCAGGTCGGTGGGATAGCCGAATATCTCGGAATTCATAAGGTTGCCGATGCGTATGAGGCAGCCTACGAGGGCTATCACTATCGTGAGGCGGTCGAATGTCCACAGGGGGTTGCGCTTGGTGGTGAATATTGAGAATAGTATCACGGCAACGATTATGCCTATGGCGCCGCCGTGGCTGGCGAGCCCGCCCTCCCATGTGGCGAGTATCTTCCACGGGTGCGCGGAGTAGTAGTCCCACTGGTAGAAGAACACGTGGCCGAGGCGCGAGCCTACTATGGTGGCCACGCCTACGTAGATGAGGAGTATGCCCACCCATCGCTCGGGCACGCCTTCGTGCTTGAACATCTTGGATACGAGGTTGAAGCCTATCCAAAAGCCGATGGCAAACATCAGCCCGTACCAGCGTACTGTTATGAAGCTGTCGATGATTGTGGGGCTGACGTCCCATGTGATGAATGAGGGAAGCATTTTTATCAGGTGGTTAGGTGATTAGGTGGGTAAGTGATTAAGTGGTTAGGTGGTTTTGTGCTTGAAGAAGTCGGAGGTGGCGCGGCGTACTTTGGGGCTTAGAAGCAGTATCGCCGTCATGGTGGGTATGGCCATAAGGGCGTAGAAGAGGTCACAGGCGCCTACGGCGGCTTCGATGGGCACTACGGCGAAGATTATCAGCGAGGCCAGAAAGAACCATGTGTAGTAGCGGCCACGGCGTGTGCCGAAGAGGTAGTTGGCGCAGGTGGTGCCGTAGAAGGAGTAGGAGAACATCGACGACATGGCGAAGCAGATGACCACGCACATCAGTATGATGTCGCCTGCGGGTATGGCCGAGCGGAATGCCTGCATTGCCACTTCGAGTCCCTTGACGCCTTCTACGTCGATATTGCCGCACAGAAGTATGGCAAGGGCTGTGAGCGTGCACACAAGGCCGGAGTCGATGCTCGGTCCGAGCATGGCGATAAGGCCTTCGCGCACGGGCGATTCGTTGCGGGAGGCTCCGTGCATTATCGATGCGGTGCCTATGCCGGCGTCATTGACGAGCGCGGCTCGGCGCGCGCCTATGATGGCTATGCCTGCGAGGGCGCCTATGCCGGCTCTGAGGTTGAATGCCTCGGTGAATATGCTCTTGAACACGGCTGGCACTCCCGATATGTTGGTGATTATGATGTATAGCACCATTATGAAGTATACTCCCACCATGAACGGCACGAGCACGGTTGCCACGCGGGCTATGCGCTTGATGCCTCCGAGAATCACCACGGCTACGACTGCGGCTATGGCACAACCGAACAGCAGGCGGTACACGCGCACGTTCTCGAGGCCGAGAAAGCCACCCAAGGTGCTTATGAGGCTGTTTGAAGCGATGCCTTCGGGAGTGGTGAATGTACTCATAAATGCCTCGGTGAGCTGGTTGGCGTTCATGATACACATGGTGCCGAACAGGCCGGCTATGGCGAAGAACCGCGCCAAGGGCTTCCATTTTTGGCCGAGGCCGCGCTCTATGATGTGCATAGGGCCACCCTGAGGGTTGCCTTGGTCGTCTTTTCCTTTGTACATTATGGCGAGGACGCCTTCGTGGTACTTGGTGGCCATGCCTACGAGCGCGCTCACCCACATCCAGAATATCGCTCCGGGGCCACCCATCACGAGGGCTATGGCCACACCGGCGATATTGCCGAGTCCTACGGTAGCGGCCACTACCGATGCCAGTGCCTGAACGGATGATATCTGGCCGTTGGCTGCTTTTGAATCAGGTTTTCGACGTAGTTCGGCAATTGCGGCAGGCAGCCGGCGTAGCGATACCGCGCCTGACGACAGAAATAGGTACAGTCCTCCGCCTATGAGCAGGAAAAAGAGTGGATAGCCGCATAGTACTTCTGCGGCATTGATTATAAATTGTCCTATTGTGTCAAACATTCTGCAAAATTAGTGAATTTTGGCTGATATAGCGGCCCTGTGGCGCTTTTAATTAAGGTTTTTAAGGTCTTTAAAGTCCTTAAAGGCTTTAAAAGGTGTCGCCTCGGTGCTTTTTGCGAAGCCGAGTCATTTTTTCTCTGAAACCGCCTTCTGTCAGGAATCTTTTTTCGAGGTTTTCCAAAAGGCGGTGAAGGAGATAATCTGTTTGGTTAAGAAGGATTATTGCCATATTGGCAATCGTTTCGGGAGGTCTTGTTTTTACAATCTCCATTATGAACGAAGCTGAAGCGTTTGTACCTCCAAGCTTGCGCATATATTCATATTCCTTGCTCCCTTTTTCCCATTTTGAGAAACCTCGTGTCTTTATGAAGTCCTCATAGTCTTCGAGTAATTCTTTCAGACTTGCTTTGGCTACGTTTATAAGCTTTATCTCTGTTTCGGACGATGTGGCAGAAGCTGCGCAACCCTCTATGATATTCTGTTTTCCGCTGCGGGCGGCTTGTACCATCTGGTCGATGGTACGGTCGCCCTTGCGTAGAAAATGTTCACAAAAAAAGAATGTAATACGGTAGATTATTTCAGTCTTTTTATAACAAATCAGGTTGCTGTAGTTGCCCGGGGAGTTCAATAGTTCGCCCATAATTTTGGATTATTGGGCGAAGAAGGCTGAGAAGGCTGCTATTGTGGCGGTGTGGTCGAAGGTTGAGGCTGTTTCGCGGACGGAGTGCATGGCCCATATGGGGGCGCCCATGTCGACTCCGCGCAGTGGTATCTGGGAGGTGAGTATGTTGCCGAGGGTGGAGCCTCCGGCAACATCGCTGTGGTTCACGAAGTACTGGCATGGCACGTCGGCAATGTCGCAGAGGCTGCGGAACACGGCTGCCGAGTCGGCATCGGTCATATACTTGCAGTTGGCGTTGACCTTTATGCAGGGGCCGCCGCCCAGCACGGGGTGGTTGGTCGGGTCCTGCTTCTCCACATAGTTGGGGTGCAGCCCGTGGGCGTCGTCGGCCGATATAAGGAATGAGTCGGCCACGGCGCGCAGATAGTCGTCGTCGGTTCCTCCGGCGGCAGTGACTATACGGCGCAGTATGTGTTCGAGAATGGGTGAGCCTGCACCCTGCTTCGTGCCTGAGCCTGTTTCCTCGTTGTCGAATATGGCCATCACGCGTGTGTAGTCGGAGGGTTCGTCGGCTTTGTCGAGGAGGGCTGTCAGGGCTGCGTGCACCATGCTGAGGTCGTCGAGGCGTCCCGAGCTCAGCATTTCGTTTTCGAGGCCGATGGTGGCTGCGGGCGTGGTGTCGTACAGCGACAGGTCGTAGTCGAGTATGGCGTCGGGATCGACATCGAGGGTTTCGGATATGAGCATGCGCACAAGTCCTTTGGGCTTGGGGCAGTCGAGCGCTATCACCGGCAGCATGTCTTTCTGCTTCGACAGCGGGTTGCCCTCGTTCACGGCACGGTTGAAGTGTATTGCCAGATGCGGTATGGTGAGCATGGGGCGGTCAACCCGCATCAGGCGTATGTCGGGACGCAGCGGGCTGCTGCCGCGCAGGGCCACGCGTCCGGCCAGCGACAGCGGTCGGTCGAACCATGTGTAAAGTATCGGGCCGCCGTACACTTCGGTATTGAGCTTTACGGCGCCGCCCTCGCAGGGCATTTCGGCGCGCGGCTTGATGCGGAATCCGGGCGAGTCGCTGTGGGCGGCTATTATGTTGAAGCCCTTGCGGGGAGATCCCGAGCCTGCCACGAAGGCGAATATTGCCGAGCCGTTCTGCACTACGTAGTGGCGCGAGCCGGGTTCGATATCCCAGGCCTGCCCCATGTCGAGGCGGCTGAAGCCTTGCTCTTCAAGGCGCTGGCGTACGGTTTCAACTGCCCAGAAATTCACGGGCGACGCGTCGAGAAACGCGCAGAGGTCGGTAATGTGGTTCATCGCGGTATCGTGGTTCAAAGTTCGTTCTGATATATGGTGTTTGTGGCGCGCAGGGCGCTGCATATGGTGGCGCTCAGGTAGCTGTCGAAGCGCCATTTGAAGTCGGCAAGCACCTCGGCAAGCGTTTCGGGCGATGCTTCGCGGACGGTAGATGCGAAGTTGAACATCTCTTGATATATGTCGGCCAGCTGTTCGGCCAGCGACACCGCCACCGGGGTGTCGGAGTACTGCATATCCTCCATCGAGGCGTCGAGATACATCTCGTGTTCGCCGAGGGTGGCGGCAAGTACTTCGCGCAGGGAGTCGTACTGCGGCTCTTCGAGGTAGTCGCTGATAGCGCCGTTGTCGGCGCCGCTGCTGTCGTTATCGTATGGCCTGAGGTCGAAAGCGGTGATGTAGATGCGCGGCAGATAGCGCAGCATGGCGGCGCAGAAATCGCGCGATTCGGCTCCGGCGGCGCCTTCGGCTGTGCGGCAATATTCCACGGCAAGCCCGGCAAGAGCCAGAACGGCTGGCGGTATGCTGTTTTCGTTCATTTTTTCTTTTGGTAGAGTCGGTTGTCGGTAATGTACTTATAAACACCGGCGGGTAGGAAATAGCTCATGTTGCGTCCCCGCTCTATGGCCGAGCGTATGAATGTGCTCGACAGGTTCACCATCGGAGCTTCCACTACCTCGAGCCCGTCGACATGGCGGGACTCCACAGGGTAGCCGGGGCGCGGGTAGACTATCACACCGTATTCCTCGAGTATGCGTCGGGGGTCGCGCCACTGGTCGAACACCTGCCAGTTGTCGCTGCCTATGATGAGTTTGAACCGATAGTCGGGATAGCGCTCGCGCAGCAGGTCGAGGGTGTCGATGGTGTACGAGGGCCTCGGCATAGTAAGCTCGATGTCGCAGGTATCGATGGCCGTGGCGCCCTTTGCCGCTATCGACAGCATTGCGAGCCGCTTCATGTCGGGCAGCAGCTCGCCGGGGTCTTTAAGAGGGTTGCGGGGTGAAAGGTTGAGCCACACGCGGTCGACGTAGCCCCACTGGCTGAGGTAGGACGCGAGCATCATATGCCCTATGTGCACGGGGTTGAACGAGCCGCCGAGCAAGCCTATAGTTTCGCGTTTTTCCTCCATAGTGCTATAGCGATATGAAGCCGTCGATTAGGTTGCGGGTCTGCTCTATGGCGGTGTCGAGGCGGTCGTTGACGATTGTGCGGTCAAATTCGGGCGCACGCGACAGCTCGTAGGCCGCGCGGTCTATGCGTACGTCGATTACCTCGGGCGATTCGGTGCCTCGGAACTCGAGGCGGCGGCGCAATTCTTCGAGGCTCGGAGGCTCTATGAACACTGTCATGGCCTCGGAGCCGTAGACGTCTTTGACGTGGAGTGCTCCGTTTACGTCAAGGTCGAGGATAATGTTGTGGCCTTCGGAAGTGATGCGGTCTACCTCGCTGCGGAGAGTGCCGTAGAAACGTCCGGGGTATACTTCCTCGTATTCGAGGAACTCGCCTTCGGAGATGGCATCGCGGAAGTCTTCCTCGCTCATAAAGTAGTAGTTTACTCCGTGAGCCTCGCCTTCGCGCGGTGGGCGCGTGGTGGCCGACACCGCGAATCCGAGGTTAAGCTCGTTGTCGCCGAGTATGGCGTTGATGATGGTCGATTTGCCGCAGCCCGAGGGGGCTGCGACAACTATGATTTTGCCTTTTTTCATTGGTGTGCTGGTCGCAAAAGGTCGTTGACAGTTTTGACAGGGTTGAATGTGGAAGCAGGCACCTCGACAAACACGGTGTTCCAGCGGCTCATCGCGCCGTTCCACAGGCCTGGAAGCTCGAGGGCGCGCAGGTCGCGGCCGTCAAATGATTTAGACGATATGAAGCCGGTGTCGGCGTCCACGTAGTCGGGCAGGTGGTATGCCGAGCCGTCTGCGCGGCGCAGGTAGCATACGAGGTCCACGGGGTTGAAGTGCGTGGCCTTTTTCATCATTTCGGCGTTTTCGGGCTTGGAAAGGTCGATTTGTGTCGATTCGAGAATCTGCGGGGCTATCGAGCTGCCGTCGGAGGCGTAGGCGTTGTACGGGCCTCCGCCGGGCTCGCCCTCGTTGCGTACCATACCGCACACGCGGAGCGGGCGGTCGAATATGGCGAGCAGGGCTGCGCGGCGCTCGGCGTCGGCGATGTCGGCACCGATCAGAGGCGAGCGCGTGCAGAGTATCTTTTCGGCAAAGTCGGCGGCATCGTCGGCTGCAGAGGTGTCGGAGAGGTCGGCAAGACGTCCGGCGAGGTCGGCCATACGGTCGCGCACGAGCATCAGCAGGCCGCCTATAAGCTTTTTGTAGCGGAGCGTGTCGGCGCGGTGCTCGTCGCCTACCACGTTGTCGATATTCTTTATAAATACAACGGCGGAATCGATGTCGTTAAGGTTCTCGATAAGTGCGCCGTGGCCGCCGGGACGGAATACGAGCCGGTCGTTGCTGTCGCGGAACAGCTCGTTGTCGGGAGTGACGGCGATGGTGTCGGTCGACGGCTTCTGCTCCGAAAGCGAAATCTCGTACTTGACACCGAAGCGTTTCTCCATTGCGGGCACTGCTTCGGCTAGTTTGGCCTCGAACAGCTTGCGGTGGTCGGCCGACACGGTGAAGTGGAGGCGCACCACACCGCCGGCAGATGCCGCTGTCTGGGCGCCTTCGGCAAGCTGTTCTTCAAGGGCCGTGCGGGTGGAGCCGTCGGCATAGTTGTGGAATGTCAGCAGGGCTTTGGGAAGACCGCCGTAGTTCATACCCCGAGGCAGCACGATAGCGCCCACGAGGTCTTTGAAGCGGCGGTCGGCCACGAGTTGGTCGGGAGTGGCGTCGTACAGGCGCGCTGTAGTGGCTGCCAGTTCTCCGTAGAATGCGAAATCGTGGATATTCTCTACGAGCTGTGCCACAGGGCTTCCGTCGGCGGGAATTTCTTCATCGCCGTTCACAAACGCGAACAGAGCCTTGAACATACGCGACGCCGCTCCCGAAGCCGGCACGAATTTGAGCACGTCGCCGCCGTCGGCGAGGAAGCGTTCCCAGCGTGCCACGCAGGCGTCGGCGGTGGCTTCGTCGACCGGGGTTATGCCGCAGCCCATAGCCGAGGGTGAGTCGATTCGGAGATAGGGGAATCCTGTGCGGAAGCGTTCGAGCTGTGCTTCGACAGTTTCGGGGCTTATGCCTCGTGCTGCAAGTTGCTCAAGGTCGGCGGTGGTGAACTGTGCCATGGTTTTATGGTGTTATGTGGTGGTTATAAGGTTGGATTTAACAAAAATACTAAAAAATGGCTAACGAGCCAAATCAGGGCCGTGTGATGCGCTTTATAAGGTTGTAGGCAGGTATTATGCCGAGTTCGCCGGCCTTGCTGAGGTCGGCCACGCCCTCGTTGCTTCGTCCTGCCTTCAGGGCTATGTAGCCCCGGTTGTAGTACGCCTCGCCGAAGTCGGGCTTAAGCTCGATAGCTTTGTTGTAGGCGGCTGTGGCAAGGTCGTATTCTTCGAGTTCGTAGAGGATATTGCCTTTGTTGTAATATGCCACGGCGGAGCGGGGCGAGAGGCTGATTGCGCGGTCGAGGTCGTCGGCTATGTCGTTGAGCGCCTTGCGTCCGAGCGATGCGCGGGTGAGCGCGTCGTAACTCTGGGAGGACGACGAGTTGCGCTCGAGCTGATAGCGGCTGTAGCGGGCCTGGGCGCGTATGAGGTAGTTCAGGGCAAGGTCGGGAGCCATCGTTATGGCGCGGTCTATGTCTTTCTCTGCGTTCTGGTAGTCGCGCACCGTTATGAAGTCGAGGGCGCGGCCTATGTGGTCGATAGGGCGTGCGGCATGGGTGGCAAGGTGCGAGTTGTAGTATTCGATGCTTTGGAAGTGGCGCGCTATGACGGCTTCGTCGAGAGCCGGCACGACGCTTGTCACCACCAGCACGAAGCGCAGCTGCCGGGTGGCGTTGAGGTCGTCGACCTCGCGTATGTAGTAGGTGTTGCGGCGCAGTTCGGTTGGGGCGGAGTAGAACGACAGCTGCATCATAGGTTCGATTTCTATGTTGATATTGCGGTCCTGCACCTTGCCGCGTATCGCCGAGTTGTTGTACTCCTCCTGTATCGAGGCGTTGTCGTCGACGGTAAGGAGCGAGGCGAAGCGTTTCGATACCAGCTCATCGGGGATGGCCTCGTCGTCGGCTTCGCTGCCCGGTGTTGAAGTATCGCTGCCGCCTTCCTCTGCCGGTTCAGGCTCCTGCCTGAGGGCGAGCGCCTTTGCCTTGGCGTTCTTGAAATCGCGTTCTGCTTTGGCCAGTTGTCCGCTCTCGCGGTATAGCTCGCCACGCAGGTAGAGTGCTCCGGGGAAGTCGGGAAAGCGGTCTGCCACGCGGCTTATGTCGGCGATGGCGCCTTCTGTGTTGCCTTTGGCGCGATAAATCATCGCGCGGTTGTAGAGCGCGCGGTAGTCGTCGGGGTCGAGCTCCAGCACACGGTTGAAATCCTCAAGGGCGAGGTCGTTGGCGTTGACCTCTGCCAAAAGCAGGCCCCGGTTGAAGAGGGCGACGGCGTTGTACGGCTCAAGCGACAGGGCGTAGTCGTAGTCGGCCATGGCGCCATTGTACGAATCGAGATTGTAGCGGAGGAAGGCGCGGTTTATGTACAGGCCGGCCACGCGTGGCATAAGCTTGATGGCTTGGTCGATGTCGGCGAGCGCGCCTTCAAAATCGGCGTGCGACTTTATGGCTATGTCTGCCCGCATTATGTATGCGTTGGCGGCGTTTTTGTTTATACTGAGCGCCTTGTCGATGTCGGCTTTGGCCGCCACGGTGTCGGCTTGTTCCAGTTCCACGCGGGCGCGTCCGAGGTAGGCGTTGTCAAAGCCGGGGTAGTATCCTATTATTTCGTCGAAGGCTTCGCGGGCGGCATCGTTTTCCTTGATGTCGATCAGCGCGAGCGCGCGGTTGAAGAGCAGCTGTCTGTTGCGAGGCAGCAGCTTGAGAGCCTCGGTGTAGTCGTCGATTGCAGCGCGGTTTTTGCCGAGATTCTGGCGCGCCACTCCTCGAACTTCCCATGCGTCTGTAAGGAATGGGTTAAGTTCCAGCGCCTTTGCGGCATCTGCTTCGGCTCCGTTGTAGTCCTCGAGGTTGAGCTTGGCTATGGCGCGGAGGAAGTATGGCTGGGCGAGATATGGCTTGGCCTGTATGGCTTGGTTGAAGTACTGTATGGACAGCATATAGTCTTCAAAATAGAGTGCGTTCTGGCCTATGCGCAACACCTGCTCAGTGTTTACCTGCGACCATAAAGGCATAGCGCCCGCTACCATAGCGAGCGCGAGTATGAAGTGTCGGATTAGTCGTATAGGATTCATTCGACAAAAATACGAAAATCTCGGCGAGTTTGGGTGCGGGCGACGTTTAAAAAGTCTAATTTGACATAAATGAATCGGGATAAGTGGATTGTGTCGCACTTATCCCGATTATTTCGTGTCCCTGAAAAATCAGATGCGTTCGAGGACTGTGGCTATGAGGTCGCGAATGCCCTGCTTGTAGTTGGGATTGGCCTCGGTTTTGAAGCGGTTGGCGATGATGGAGCATACCGTCATGCAGCGGTGTCCCATCAGGCGTCCGAGTCCGGCAAGCGGGGCGCTTTCCATCTCGTAGTTGGTGATACGGCGCCCGTGGTGCTCGAATTCCTCGATTCGGCGGTTGAGGTTGGGATTCGACAGCGGCAGGCGCAACTCGCGGCCCTGCGGGCCGTAAAATCCGACAGCCGAGATGGTGTTGCCCCGCACCATGTCGTCGCGTCCGATCTGCTCTACCAGCTCTGCGTCGGCATCTACCACGTATGGCTTGGCCCAGAGCGGGTTCCAGCCGGTATGCTCGCACAGTGCCTTTTCAAATTCGAGGTCGGCCACGTCGTTGCGTCCCGCATAGTAGTTGAGCACGCCGTCGAATCCTATTGATTTTTCGGCTATTACGGGTGTGCCCAGCGACAGCTCCGGCTGCAGGCCGCCGGAGGTGCCGATGCGCACCATGGTGAGAACACGCTTCTGCTCACGCACTTCGCGGGTGGCGAAATCGATGTTTGCCAGAGCGTCAAGCTCGTTTATCACGATGTCGATATTGTCCGGGCCTATGCCGTGGCTGAGGCACATTATAGGCTTGCCTTTGTATGTGCCGCCGATTGTGTGGAACTCGCGAGAGCTTACCTCGAAGGTCTTGGTGTCGAAGAACGATGCCACCATGTCGACGCGGGCGGGGTCGCCTACGAGTATGATGCGGTCGGTGAGCTGTTCGGGGAGGAGGTGCAGGTGGAATACCGAGCCGTCGGGGTTGATTATGAGTTCGGATTCGGGAATGATTTTTTTCATATCGATAGTTTGTATGTCAGTTAATATATAAACGTTGTTACCCCCTCAGCGGGTTTTGGCTGTCACGCCGTATCGTCCGCCGGGGAGGGATATTAGAATGTCGTCCATCTCCATTTCAAAGAGTATGCCGCTCAGCCGCGAGTATGGTATGCCTATGCCGGTGCAGATGTCGTTGACAGTGGCGCCGGGATTGGCATTGATGAAGTCGATTATTCCGCGTTGCTCTTCGCCAAGCTCGAAGTCGAGGCTCTGCTGCTCGCCCTCCCGCGGCTTCGGAGTCCAGCCGGTGGCTTCTATAAGGTCGGCGGCGTCGCGTATTAGCGATGCCGTGTGCGAGGCTATGAGGGCGTTGCAGCCGCGGCTGTAGGGGTCGAATGCCCGGCCGGGTGCGGCCATTACCTCGCGGTTGTATGCCGAGGCTATGCGGGCTGTGGCCATGGCGCCGCCGCGAAGGTCGCTTTCGACTACCACCGTCACATCGGCCATCCCGGCCACTATGCGGTTGCGGGCGAGGAAGTTGCCCCGGTGTATGCTGTCGATGCTCCGGTACTCGGTGGCTATGAATCCGCCGTCGGCTACGATGCGGCGCGCGTGGTCGCGGTGGTCGGCGGGGTATATGGTGTTGAGGCCGTGGGCGAGCACGGCGCCGGTGGGTATGCCTGCCGATATGGCGGCTTTGTGGGCGGCGATGTCTATGCCGTAAGCCAGTCCGCTGATTATCACTATGCTGTCGAGCGCGTCGGCAAGCTCTTCGACGAGGCGCCGGGTAAACTCGGCGCCGTATGATGTGGCGTGGCGGGTGCCGACTATGGCCACGGCATGGGCGTAGTCGGTGGTGCTGTTGCCTGCGGTAAAGAGCATGGCCGGGGCGTCGCTGCATTCGGCAAGACGCCGGGGATATCCGCTGTCGGTATGGTATATGGCCCGGACGTTGCTGCGGCTTACAAATTCGGCCTCGCGGCGGCCCGCATCGAGTGCTTCCTTTCGTCGGCTGTCGGAAAAATAGTCGGGCTTAAGGCCCGTCATGGCGGCGAGCGCGCGGGGTTCGAGCGAGAAGAATGCCTCCGGCGTCACGCCGAGCGAGCCCATACGTGTGGCCGTTCCCGCATTTATGTTGCGGTAGCCGGAAAAGGCAATAAGCCTTGCAAGTTCCTCGTGCGGTCGTTCCATCAGTCGAGGTATCGGGCAAATGCTTCGGCGAGTTCGTTGCCGCGCGACAGGCGTCCGCCTGCATAGCAGGCTATGTCGACAAGCGCGCGCACCACAGGCTCGCCATCGGGTGTGAAAATATCCTGGCCGAACACAAACACAGGGCCGCGCCGGCTTAACCTGAGTTTGCTCACCATGCTTTCTCCAAGTCCGAGCGGACGGAGGTATTTGATATCGATTCGCGACACTACGGGAGTAAGCCCTCGGGCACGCATTGCGGCGAACGACAGCCCGGCTTCCTCGCAGAACTCGTGGCGGGTGTGCTCGAGATAGTGGAGATAGTTGGCATTGTTCACAATGCCCTCGGCATCGACCTCGTAGTCGCGCACTTTGATGGGCATTTCATATATATATGGTTTTTCTTCGGTGTGCATATGGCATGTAAGTTGTGGCGAAGCCAAAGATACAAAATTATCAGACATCTTTGCACGAGGTTTCGAGTATTCCCACGGTGGTGCTCATAAGGTGCAGCTTGATACCGTGGGAAGCCACCACAGATTGTCGTTGAAAAAGTCGCCTATGTGCTTTTTGCGTCTGGGCGTTATCAAGCCCGCTGCAAACTGCGGCGTGAGCCTGTCGGCGAGGCTGAAGCATTCGGAGCGTTCCCATTCGGCTATCTTTTCTGTAGCCGAACCCGCCGGAGGCGGCCATATCGCGTCGCGTCGTCGCAGCATTATTCTGTCGCCGTTGGCGCGCAGACCGGCTATGCGCTGGAAGAAGTCGACAATTTCGCCTTTCACTATGTGGGCGTGTATGCGCGAAGGCTTGTTCAGCGCGAGCTTTCGGACGGTGGCGCGGCTCAATCCTGTGGCATTGAAGGTGTATGCGTCGCAGCCGGTGCGCATGGCGCATGCTGCGGCAAGCCCGCCTCCCATCGAGTGGCCGGTGAATATGAGCCTCGAGCAGGGCAGTGTGCTGCAATGGCGCATGATGGCTTCGGCGTTTCTCACAGCGAGGTCGTACTGCGGGCCTCCGCCTGCCGTTATCTGGCGGGCGCTCGTCAGCCAGTCGGAAACGCTCAGCAGTTCCGTCCCGGCCAGGGAATAGACGTACAGCTGCGTGCCGTCCCGGCCGATGCGGCGGTATAGCGCCGACTTGAGGTTGCTCGCTTTGTCGAAAAACAGAACTTTGCCTCCGACGTCGCCTTCGCCCAGAAGCTCCCACTGCGGTAGAGGGGATATTTCGCCGGGGTGGTAGGCATCGGCAGCAAGAAGCGAGCACTCGAATGCCCGCAGCGCATGGTCGCTGCTTTCGGGCAGATGTTGGTTGCTTGTTATGTCGGCAATGTGCTGCTTCATGGTGCTAATATACGAAAAATCCTCGATTTGCACGCTATCCGAGTTAATGAATGTTAATATTTGCGAGTTTAAGGTACTATGTATTGCATAGTACTGTAAAAGATTCTACATTTGCATCGTCGAAACAGACATTCCCTCTAATCCTACAATCTATAAAGACAAATTTCACCAACAGCATGAACATCGACAATCTGAAATCGCAAATGCGCAAGGGGATGCTGGAGTTCTGTGTGCTGCTTCTGCTTCGCAACGGCGACGCCTATGCCTCGCAAATAATCGCAAGTATGAAGGACGCCCATCTGATAGTGATGGAAGGCACGCTTTATCCGCTTCTCACCCGTCTGAAGAACGACGGGCTTCTTGCCTACCGATGGGAGGAATCACCGTCTGGGCCGCCGCGAAAGTACTATTCGCTGACCCCGCTCGGCTTCCAGTTCCTCGAACAGCTCAAATCCTCTTGGGACGAAATATCCCATACCGTCAACCATATTCTCGCCCCCGACTCATTCTCCTCCTCACCATCTTCCTCGGAGTCTGCTATCGAGGTTTTACCGCCACCTATTGAAATCAACGAAGTAATACCTACCCAAGAATGAAACGTACATATCCTGCAAATATAAACGGACAGATATTTTATATCGACGAAGACGCCTACCTTATGCTGCAAGACTATCTGCTGCAGCTCAAAGCCACTTTCCGGGGGCCTGAAGGCGAGGAGATAGTAGCCGATATAGAAAGCCGCATACGCGAACACTTCGACGAGCGCATCGCGGCAGGTTCTTCGGTGATAGTGCTTGGCGATGTTACGGGCGTGATCGAAACCATGGGTCGTCCCGAGCAGATTTCGGAAGACAGCGGCGTGTCCGCGCAGCCCGCACAGGCTGCAGGAACCGCTGACGACGAATTGGCCGAGGACTCCGAAAAGCCCTTTGTAAGCTTTAACATACCGGGTCGCAAACGCTTGTACCGCAATATGAAAAACAAGGTTTTCGGCGGTGTTTTCGGCGGTCTTGCCACCTATCTGGGCTGGAACGCCAATATAATGCGGCTGCTGTATGCGGCGTTGACCTGCCTTACATATTTCTGGCCGCTAACCGTGCTCTACCTCATACTGTGGATGATTATACCGCCGGCAACCACTCCGCGCCGAGTGCTCGAACTGAAAGGCGAGCCGGTGACTCCCGGCACTGTGGGACAGACCGTGATAGCCAACAGCCCGGCTGTGGCAGATGTTGCCGAATCGGATCTCAACGAAAATTTCTTCACCACTTTTTTCGGAATCGTCGGTAAGGTCATAATGGCCTTCTTGGGTCTTATCGGCGCCGTGGCAGGCTTCGGACTGCTTGTGGGCTTTATAGCGGTGGCCATCTGCTTGCTCTGCTCTTATGGCTGGAACATACCGGTCGAAATTCTCGATCTTCCCCCGCTTGACAATGGCTTGATGTACACTGTGGCGGTTCTGATATGGCTGCTGGCCGGTGCCGTGGCATGCGGAGCGCTTGTATGGGCAGCCTGCTCTGTTCTCTTCAATACGCGCGGCGCCTCCCGTGCAACTAAAATCACTACTCTCATCATGGAAATATTACTCATAGCCGCAGGTATAGCCTCTATCGCTATCGCGAACGCCCTCTAAGAGAGTGTTTGAATTTAACACGAAGAAATATTAATTGGTCATCTTTCTATTCCCTCAAGGTCTTTTCGGGCTTTTTCCGCCAAGTTTCATCGGTCACGATGCCCGCATCGCTCCCTCTTCAACTTGCGAAAAACGCTCCGAAAATCCTCTTTGAGTGAATAGAAGTGAAATTCAAACACTCTCTAAGGAAGGCGGCAGCGCAATTGCTTTGGAATGTGTATAATATAAGAGGGTGTTTCATAATATCTGTTACACACCCTCTAAGCGCTGCAGAGGAAACAACAACGGGTCTGTGCCGATGCAAGGTACAGACCCGTTTTCGTGGGATATGGCAAAAAAACACGCCGCGTTTTCCGATGAGGAACGCGGCGTGTCGGTATTATATACTGTGGATTATTCGGAGCACTTGGCTGCGATGTATTCGCGGTTGAGTCGGGCTATATTGCTCAGAGGAATGTTCTTGGGGCATTCGGCGGCGCAGGCTCCTGTGTTGGTGCAGTTGCCGAAGCCGAGTTCGTCCATCTTGCGTACCATGGCGCGGGCGCGGCGCTTGCGCTCTACCTGGCCCTGGGGCAGGAGTGCGAACTGGCTTACCTTGGCCGATACGAAGAGCATTGCGGAGCCGTTCTTGCAGGCTGCCACGCAGGCGCCGCAGCCGATACATGTGGCGGAGTCCATGGCAACGTCGGCCACTTCCTTGCTGATGGGGAGGCTATTTGCGTCCTGAGCGCCGCCGCAGTTGAACGACACGTAGCCGCCGGCCTGCTGGATTTTATCGAATGCGTTGCGGTCTACCATAAGGTCGCGAATCACGGGGAACGCGGCCGAGCGCCAAGGCTCGATTGTGATGGTGTCGCCGTCGTTGAACTTACGCATGTGGAGCTGGCAGGTAGTGATGCCCTGAACGGGACCGTGGGGGTGTCCGTTGATGTAGAGCGAGCACATACCGCAGATGCCTTCGCGGCAGTCGCTGTCGAATACTACGGGTTCTTCGCCTTTCTCAACGAGCTGCTGGTTGAGCATATCGAGCATTTCGAGGAAGCTGCTGCCTGTCGAAACGTTGTCGAGGTGGTAGTTGACGAACTGTCCTTTCTCCTTGGGACCACGTTGACGCCAAATTTTCAGATTTACGCTGATTGTATTTTCCATTATTATATGTAAAGTATTTGGTAGGGCTGCCCGGCACCGGGTGTGCGATTCCGGGCTGCCCCGCGTGGTTTATCGATTAGGACTTGTAGTTACGCGTCTGTACCTGGATTGCCTCGTATTTGAGGGGCTCTTTGACGAGAATGGGCTTCTCGGTGTCGCCGGTGTACTTCCAGCACGAAACGTACATATACTGGTCGTCGCGGCGTGCTGCCTCGCCGTCGGCAGTCTGGTATTCTTCGCGGAAGTGGGCGCCGCACGATTCGTTGCGGTTGAGGGCGTCGATAGCCATCATTCGTGCGATTACGAGGAAGTCCTCGAGGCGCAGAGCCTTTTCAAGCTCGGTGTTGAGGTCGTCGGCCTGGCCTACTACGCGGAGGTCGGAGTAGAATTCCTTGCGTACTTCTTCGATTTCGTCGAGAGCCTTGACAAGACCCTGGAGTGTGCGGCCCATGCCTACGAGGTTCCACATCACGTGGCCGAGGCGCTTGTGAATTTCGTCGGGGCTCTTGGTCCCCTTGATGTTCATAAGCTTCTCGATGCGTGCGCGTACGTCGGCCTCGGCTTTGTCGAATTCGGGAGCCGATGTGCTGAAGCGGGGCACCTTGATCTGGTCGCTGAGGTAGTTCTGCATTGTGTAGGGAAGCACGAAGTAACCGTCGGCAAGACCCTGCATGAGCGCGGAAGCTCCGAGGCGGTTTGCGCCGTGGTCGGAGAAGTTGCACTCGCCGATAGCGAAGAGGCCCTTGACAGAGGTCTGAAGCTCGTAGTCCACCCAGATGCCGCCCATGGTGTAGTGGCTGGCGGGGAAAATCATCATCGGGGTTTCGTAGGGGTTGTCATCGCTGATCATCTGGTACATGTCGAAGAGGTTGCCGTAGCGGTCGCGTACCACGTCTTCGCCAAGGCGCTGGATAGCGTACTTGAAGTCGAGGTATACGGCGTTGCCGGTACCTACGCCGTAGCCGGCGTCGCAGCGTTCCTTGGCGGCACGGCTGGCGATGTCGCGGGGGCAGAGGTTACCGAAGGCGGGATAGCGGCGTTCGAGGTAGAAGTCGCGGTCTTCGTCGGGTATGTCGGTGGGTTTCTTCTTGCCTGCGCGGATAGCTTCGGCGTCTTCTTTCTTGGCGGGCACCCAGATGCGGCCGTCGTTGCGGAGCGACTCGCTCATAAGGGTGAGCTTGCTCTGGTCTTCGCCGTGTACGGGGATACAGGTGGGGTGGATCTGGGTGAAGGCGAGGTTCGACAGGTATGCGCCTTTCTTGAAAGCCTGAACGGCGGCAGAGCCGTTGCAGCCCATAGCGTTTGTCGACAGGAAGAATGCACGGCCGTAACCGCCGGTGGCGAGTACCACGGCGTGTGCGGCGTAGCGTTCGATTTCGCCGGTGACGAGGTTGCGTACGATGATACCGCGTGCGCGGCCGTCGATTATTACCACGTCGAGCATCTCGCGGCGGTTGAAAGAGCGAACGGTGCCCTTTTCAATCTGGCGGTTGAGCGAGCTGTAGGCGCCAAGCAGGAGCTGCTGGCCGGTCTGGCCTTTGGCGTAGAATGTACGGCTTACCTGAGCGCCGCCGAAAGAGCGGTTGGCGAGGAGGCCGCCGTATTCGCGGGCGAAGGGAACGCCCTGCTGCACGCACTGGTCGATGATGTTGTTGGAAACTTCGGCAAGACGGTACACGTTGGCTTCGCGCGAGCGGAAGTCGCCGCCTTTAACAGTGTCGTAGAAGAGGCGGTATACGGAGTCGCCGTCGTTCTGATAGTTCTTGGCAGCGTTGATACCGCCCTGTGCGGCGATGGAGTGCGCGCGGCGGGGGCTGTCCTGAATGCAGAAGTTGTATACGTTGAAGCCCATTTCGCCGAGTGTGGAGGCGGCAGAGGCGCCTGCGAGGCCGGTACCTACGACGATGATGTCGAGGTTACGCTTGTTGGCGGGGTTTACAAGGTGCTGGTGGGCTTTGTAGTTGGTCCATTTCTCAGCGATAGGACCTTCAGGAATCTTGGAGTCGATAGTGTACTCAGGCAGATTGCCGGTTTCGATGTCGGCGAAGTCCTGCATGATGGGGCTGGAGTCTATCATGCCCTCAAGGTTGAGTTTCTGTGCCATATCTCTGAGCGATTATTGATTGTTTTCGGGTGTTTGGGTTTGTTTCATAGACTCGGCGCGCTTAGCCTGCGAGCTTACGAACGAAGCGAACTGTGAAAGCTGGCTGAGCTGGGGTGTCTTAACGTCGGGTGCCTGTGTTTCGGCATATTTGGCGATAGCTTCTGCGCGGTCGGCATAGCTCTGTCCTTTTTCTGCGAAGAAGGTTATCTGAGCCTCCATGTCTGTCTGGTCGAGAGCGGCAGTTTCAGCCTGGAACTCTTCGATCAGGCCTTCGGCCTTGTCGCTCCAGAATTCGGCGTACTGGGCCTGGAGGGCGTTGTCGGTAAGGAAGAATTTGCTGTGAGCCTGAACGGTGAATGTGATGGCCTGGGCAATGAACAGAAGCACTACCACGGAAGTCCACCAGCAGGCGATGGTTTTAAGACGGGGCAGCCATGTGGTGTTGTTCCAGCCGCATGTCTGGAACATAGACCAGAAGCCGTGGTTCATATGGAACCAGAGAGCCACGAAGCCGATGATGTACACCACGGGAGTCCACCACTGCTCGAAGGCAAGCTGGAGGAAGAGTGTTCCGAGTGCGGGAGATGCGGGCGCTTCGCCTACCATCGGAAGAGCGTCGAGATCGTGGGAGATGAGTTCCTGAAGCTGCATCTTGGCCCAGAACTGAACCATGTGCACGGCAAGGAATGCGAGAACGACGATGCCGAGAACGAGCATGTTCTTCGACGACCATTCCACACCGGGGGTATGGGCCGTTACGGCATAGCGGTCGTTGCCACGGGCGTTACGGTTCTGCACTGTGAGCCACAGGGCGTAAACGATATGGAGGATGAACAGAAACGCAAGGCCGGCCGATGCTGCCAGAGCGTACCAGTTCGCACCGAGGAACTCGCACACCATATTGTAGGCGGCGGGCCAGAACAGTGCTACCGAGTTCATCAACACGTGAAAAGTTACGAATAGGACGAGGCATGCGCCGGTAATGGCCATCATGAACTTACGCCCTATAGATGAGCTTGTTAACCACATAAGATGATTGATTTTGTTGAATTTATGAATTGTTTGTGTTTTTGTCGGTAGTTTTTCTAAGGTGCAAATTTAGCAATCTTTCACCTTAGCCGCAACTTATTCTCCAAAAAAAGCGGAAAATTAGTGATGCGAATCCTGCCTGCGTGCCTTGCTGTTGGTGACCAGCCATACGCCGCTGAAAATTAGCGCCACAGCCAGCGCCTTGGCCGGTGTGAACACGTCAAGTCCCATCAAGATTCCCAAGGCCGAGGCCACTACGGGCTGCACGTAGTTGTACATGCCTACGAGGGTGGGTCGCAGCGCTTTCTGCCCCACCATCACCAGTATGTAGGAGCCGAAAGTGGCGCCGGCCACAATGTAGGCTATTCCGGCTATCTCGCTGCCCTCCACGAGGCTCCAGTGTGTGGCGGCGAGAGCGGGGGAGGATAGAGGCAGCACTGCCAGCGTGGCGAAAAGGAACATCCATTTCATCAGCGTGACAAGGGAATATCGCCTGATGAAGTTGCGGTACAGGGTCAGGTACAGCGCGTAGCTGAACTGAGCGCAGAATACCAGCAGGTCGCCGAGCGCAGGGTTTGATCCGCCCGATGTCCGAGAACCGGCGCTGAGCACGAGTATCAGCGCCCCGGCAGCCCCGAGCAGTATGCCGCCCGCTTTCTTAAGCGTTATGGGTTCTTTGAGTATTATGGCCGCCAGCACCATCACCCACATAGGCATAGTGGTGGTGATTATCGAGGCCTCGCCGGGAGATGTCAGGCCGACACCGAATATGAAACAGCCCTGGTTGAACACTATGCCGAGCAAGGCAGCACCGGCGAGCCTCAGGAGGTCGGCGGCAGGCACATGCTCCTTTGGCAGGAAGCACGACAGAATCCAGAACAGCGCGGCGGCGCCGGCTATGCGGCAGTTGGTGACAAGCAGAGGCGTCACCACGCCTGATGCCATCACGAGTTTCGCCACCGGCGACATAAGCCCCCACATGAGGTTAGCCCCGAACATGGCCACATGACCCCTTGCCTGCACTCTGTCCATCTATAGCACGGCTTCAATGTTTTGTACTTCCCTGTTCCGGAACATCTGCCAGAAATCATCGTGTGAAAGTACGCCCCGCTTCATGGCTTCTGCAATGTAAAGCAGGTTTTCGCAGTCGATGCAAGCACCTTTGATTCCGGTTCTGTTCATAATTCCCTCGAGCTTGGAATTTGTCTGTCCCTGAAAACGGGAGGAAATGAAAGCGAAGTAAAATTTGATTATTGTTTCAGGAAAATGATTCCACCATTCGTTTTTGTTTACGAGTGAGGTTCTCTCGGTATTTTCCTGAATATAACGAACCATTTCGTCGACTTGGGAAATAGGCATGGAATATCCTGTAGAGTACGCCTTGTTGTCAATTATAAGGCCGGCCGACGAGTCGTGCACTATACTGTCGGGTTTTCGGGCGCCTCCGAGATGCCTTCCGTTGAAATCAAGTTCGTTGGTGAACAAGTCGATGGTGATAATCTCGAATTCGCGGTTTGCGCTGCCGTTGAATGCCAAGTCGATTAGTGCCAGATATTTGGGATTGAGCGCATTGATGCGGAGTCGCACTTTTTCTTTGATTTGAAGAGGCTCGGACTTGACAGGCAGGGCAGATCCGGATGGTATGACTAAATTCTCGATTTTGTCTTTTAAAAGCGCGCCGTTGTCATCGAGCTGTACGGAAAGCCCTATGTTTGCCAGACCAGCGAGGTCTTCGCGTATGGTCGGTATGTCTGTTTCGATGCCTTTAGAGGTGAGATGTTGCGCAATCTGTTCTAAGGTGCGTTGGCGTGTTTCTATAAATTGCAGTATGTTGGCGCGCCTTAGTCTTACAAAATGCTTGTCGGCACATTTTGTGGCGAGCATCTCGTAATATACGATTTTTGACACTCTTTTGTGGCTGCTCATGCCTTTGGATTCACGATAGGCGCGCAAGCCTTTGGCTGTTATGGTATATCCCTGCAGTTTGTACGAATATACGGTGCTGCCCGCACGTTCTACCACTTCCTTTCGTGAACATTTGACCCAGCCCAATTCCCTAAGCCAGCGGCATATCATACGGGCGTATTTATCGGAGGAGCCTTCAGAGTTGGAGCGTATGGTCTTCCTTTCTGTCGGATACTCTACCATGGCCTGCACAAAAATATTCTGAGGAAATGAGGTAAAGCCTGCTTCGGTAGTAAATCCAAGTCTGCGACCCAGTTCAAATTTTGTAAGGTGCTCGCCTGTGCTGAGCAGTTCGAGTATGCGGCATGCCGGCGGATATTTGAGATATGCCTTTCCAAGCGCCTCTTTGAACGATTGCTCGCTGTGCGCGTCGATGAATTGTTTGCCGTCGGCAGTGAGTCCGCAGGTGTCGGAAACGGCGTCGTAATCAATAAAGCCAAGGGCTATTGCCCATCGAATGAAGCCGTCGGAAGTCCAGTCGTCGGTATATGGTTTTTTGATATCGGTTAATTCTCCGTTTAAGTCGACTATCGGAAATTCTTTCTGGGCATCGATAGCTGCTTGCACAATACCCGAGCACAGCGCGTTTGTGCGGCTTTCGGTATCGCTGCCTTGGCCTTTGAGGTATGCGTAAGGTATTCTTTTGCCGGATTCGAGCAGGCTGATGTAGTCGTTCCAAATGTCCTCGTCGTGAAGCTTTCCGAGTTTTCGGATAAGCGGAATTCTGAAATTCAGGTACGTGTCTGCAAATTTGCTTTCAGGACATAGCAATGAAACGACGTTCTGAAGCGTCCGGGTGTTCGACGGGTTTTGAACCCATCCTAAGGAACGGTCAGCCATTGTGAGGGAGATTTGTGATTATTACTTCTTGACTTTCGTTCTCTTTGTCAATTACTTGGTAGTTGCTGTTGTTGTATGATACCGTCGGGCGGTGTACGGTGTATCCTTTGTCGGCGGCCCATTCGAGAAGGAAGGGATGGGCTTTGCCTTTGTGGTGGATAACGTTTGACAAGGCAAAGCGCACGCCGTTGTCATTGAGATTGTCCAGTATGCCTGTCAGGTCTAAATCATCGTTCAGGCTCCAGCCGTTGAATCCTCGTTTTCCGTCGTTATATGGCCCGCATGTGAGTGTGTAGGGCGGGTCGGCATATACGAAATCGTTCTCTCCGAGCTGTGCCAGATTGACGTTGCGGAAGTCTTCCGAAGCAAGCTGCACGTTCTGTATGGCCTCTAAGAAATAGGCCAGATTTCGTCTTGTCGAAGCGTTGAAGCTGCTCCTGTCTTTGCCGAAAGGATTGTTGAACTGGTGGTTTGAGTTGAACCTTAGCTGGTGGTTGAATGTGAAACACACAAGGATGAAGAGGTCCAGCGGAATGGGAGCATCGTTGTAATGTTCTCTGAATCGGATGTATGCATCACGGTCTGTCTTGTTTAGTCCCCACTCGCGGATTGTTGTGTCGATATACTGGAATATATTTTCTGCGTCTTGGTTTTGAAATTCGCGCATGATGTCTATAAGGTGGTAGTTGACATCGTTGGCTATTTTGTGTTCGGCGGAGGTGTTTATAAATACGTCCCCGCCTCCGCAGAACATGTCGACGAAAGTGTGTATATTGTCGGGAAAGATGCTGAGCAACTCGTTTATTATCCGATATTTATTCCCTATATAGTTGAAAGGCGATTTATGTGGCATATCCTATTTCTTTACAAACAGGAAAAGTTCTTCCTCGAGGCCGACGGAGTTGTTGGGTATTTTGTTTTTATATCGCCTGTATGGCCGGGTCAGAAGTCTGAACGAATCTTCGGCGGCATAGGCGCGGCACAGTTCCTCGAGTGTGGCGGACGGCAGCAGGCTCTCGTTGTTATAGCTAATCATTATGTGTCGGGCATTAGCTCCTGATATTAGATTTTCGAAAGCTTCCGTCACGGTTCTTTTTGAACAGAACGGCGACTTTATTTCGCTATACGGGCGCAGGCCGGTCAATCCGCTTATCTGTGGGTAGTCGTAGCGGGCTATTGTTTCGAGAATGTGATAGTTAGGGCTGTAGTCGCGCTCGTTGTAAGGAGGGTCGGCATAGAGCATGTCGGCAGGAAGTTGTATTATCTCCCTATAATCCTGATTGTAGCACGCGCAATTTCGCTCTACTTCGATTATGCTGTGATGTGTGAGCGTGAGGTCGTTGTAAGTGCGCTTGTCCCAATGTTTCAGATATGCGGCGTATACACCCGTTATGTTTGCTACATATGGGATAGCGTGTAGCAGTGCTGCGAGAAGATAGTAGTACTCGTCGTCATTTATCAGGTCGCGTCGCTTCCATTGCTCTATGGTGAGGCGTATTATGTCGATTTTTACAGCATTTTTGGGTTGGAAGTACATTCTGCTGCAAGTGTCGGACGGCGAGTAATTGTTTGTTATGAAGAATTCTGCGGGGGAGAACGGACAGTCTTCTGCTTTCAGATTGTTGAGATACTCGACAGGGTCTTTTATGCCGAGATTTTCAAAGCGCGGTTTGCCGTGTATGCCGTGTGTGCCCCGGCTAAGAACATAGCTGAAGTACAATATGTCGTTGCTAATGGTGTCATACCCATTGTTCAGCAAATAGCCCGACACAACGCCGGAACCGGCGAAAACGTCGCTCACAGACCTCACATCGGGAGCATGGACCGCTATCGCTTCCCCTATGAAATCGACTAATAGTCTTTTACTTCCGATGTATCTCACTTTTGCATTCAGATTACTTTTACCGATGCAAAGTTAGGAATTTTTTTCGGAATTGAGGCGGGGTATATGCGGAAGCCCGGGCGCCCGCATGGTGGCAGGCGTCCGGGCAGATGGCTGTGAGGGAGGCTATTGGGGGATTACGATGCCGCTTCCGTCGGGGGATATGCGGTATGTCTTGGATATGTTGCCGTCCTTGTGCTTGACGCTGATGTACATGTCGTCTTTCGAGATTGTGAAGTTGTCGATGTAGGCGTTTTCTTTGTAGCCGGATGCTTCGAGGGCTTCGTTGCAGTAAAGAGGCAGTTTGTCGAGGTAGGGTTTTATGTCGTTATATGTGAAGAGCATGTCTTTGTAGCCTTCGTAGGTGTCGATTAAGTCGCTTTCGAGTCTGGTCGACACGATGAGGTCGAATTTCTCGCACATATTCCGGCGGTCTTTCATGTCGGTCCAGAGGTATTCTTCCATTTTGTTCTTGTCGGAGGGCGAAACAATCTGGATTTTCACATTTGCGATGTGGTCGCCGGGTTTGTAGATGAAAGATGTGGTGATTTCAGCAAATTCGACCTTGGTGGAGTCGGTGCCGGCCTGCGAGAGTATGTCGCCGATTTTTGCCTGTAGTTCTCCGGGAGTGTCGCCCACGATGTTTTCAGGCAGAGGGCCGGGGTTGAGCATTTGGCAGGAGGCTGCCGATATCGAGGCCAGGAAGATGGCGCACAGTGATTTGATTAATACTTTTTTCATCTTGCTTCGATCTGATTTATATGTTGGTAAAGGTTGTGCCGGAGTATGGTTGGCAGTGGTGTCAATTGGTTTTGTGGCGCAAAGTTAGGCAAAAAAAGCATAAAAACAAACCGACTGGTTTGTTTTTGCCTTGCCGTTGCGGAGGTGTTATTGGTGTTGAAACCTTGATGCGGTACGACATTTTGCCGTGCCGAGTGGCGGCTTTTGCGAAAATTGTCGGTTTTTTATTGCTTGCCGGGTCGGGGTGTCTGATTTTTTTGTATTTTTGCGCCTAAACCAAAACACATTATGCTTATGAAAGGATTACGTTATCTTCCTCTTCTGGCTGTAATGCTTCCCGGCCTTGCTTCGGCTTCGAAATACAAGTATGAAACTGTGCCCGGCGACCCGTTGCAGACTCAGATGTACACTCTGCCCAATGGCCTTAAGCTCTTTATGAGCGTCAATAAGGACCAGCCCCGTATTCAGACATATATTGCCGTGCGCGTGGGAGGCAAGAACGACCCGGCAGAAACAACCGGCCTTGCTCACTACTTCGAGCATCTTATGTTCAAGGGCACGGAACAGTTCGGAACCAGCGATTATGCCGCCGAGAAGCCGATGCTCGACCGCATCGAGGCTCTTTTTGAAACATACCGCCGCACTACCGACAGCACCGAGCGTGCCCGCATATACCGCGAAATCGACTCTGTGAGCTACGAGGCGTCGAAAATAGCTATCCCAAACGAGTACGACAAGCTGATGAGCGCTATCGGCGCAAACGGCACCAACGCGTATACGAGCTACGATGTGACCTGCTATGTGGAGGATATTCCTTCCAACCAGATTGATAACTGGGCCCGCATACAGGCCGACCGCTTCGAGCACCCGATACTGCGAGGATTCCACACCGAGCTGGAAACCATCTACGAGGAGAAAAATATGTCGCTGACCAAGGACAGCCGCAAGGTATACGAGAAGTTGCTGTCCACTCTCTACCCCTCGCACCCCTATGGCTCGCAGACCGTGCTCGGCACACAGGAGAATCTGAAAAATCCATCGATTACCAATGTCAAGAATTACCATAAGCAGTGGTATGTACCCAACAATATGGCCATATGCCTATCGGGCGATTTCGATCCCGACAATATGGTTGACATAATCACGAAGTACTTCGGCCACCTGAAGCCTAACAAGAACCTGCCGCGCCCCGAGCTGCCTTCCGAGAAGCCGTTTACCTCGCCCAAGGTGGTGGAGATTCTCGGCCCGGAGGCTGAGAATGTGACTGTGGCATGGCGCGTTCCCGAGGCTGCCCACAGCGACATGCTCACGCTTCAGGTTATGGACCATGTGCTCTGCAACGGACGCACCGGTATCTTCGACCTCAATGTGACTCTGCCTCAGACAGTGCTCGGAGGCAGTGCCTATGTGATGGGCCAGGCTGATGCGGGCGCCTACGTGATGAGCGGACGACCCAAGGCCGGGCAGACTCTCGACGAGGTGAAGGACATACTCCTTGAGCAGGCCGACAAACTGCGCAAAGGCGAGTTTTCCGACGATCTCGTGGAGGCTGTGAAGGCAAACCTGAAGCTTACCGTGCAGAGAAGCCTTACGAGCAATGATTCGCGTGCCGACCAGTATGTGCAGGCTTTTGTCAACGGTGTGCCTTGGGCTGACGAAGTGGCAAAGCTCGAATCCCTCGATAAGATTACCAAGGCCGACGTCGTGGCTGCGGCTAACAAGTACCTCCTCCCGCAAGGGTATGCCGTACTCTACAAGCGCAAGGGAGAAGACCCCAACGAGCTTAAGATTGCCAAGCCCCAGCTCACCCCCATCGTGATGAACCGCGACAAGACATCGCCTTTCCTTGCCGAGATTCAGAATTCGGTAGTAGAACCTATCGAGCCTGTTTTTGCCGACTACGCCAAGGATTTGGCAACATATAAGGCCAAGAAGAATGTGCCGTTAATCTATATGCCGAACACCAAGAACGACATCTTCCAGCTAATCTATGTGTACGACCTCGGCACATATGCCGATTCCCTGCTGCAGTTCGCGCCGGCACTCATTGGCTATTGCGGAACAAACGATATGACTCCCGAGCAGGTTAAGAACGAGTTCTACAAGCTCGCTTGCTCGTTCTCGTACTCCGGCTCCGGCGAGCGCACATATGCCGTTATAAGCGGCCTGAGCGAAAATATGGACAAGGCTGTGGCTCTCTACGAAAAAGTGCTTGCCAACGCGGTGCTTCCCGCCGACGCCTACAAGGCTTTTGTCGACCGTCAGGAAAAAGGCCGTGCCGACAGCAAGCTTAATCAGGGCGCGAACTTCAGCAAGCTCATATCGTATGTGACCTACGGTGACAACAATCCCGGCAAGGCTGAAATACCCGTCGAAACTCTTCGCAGCATCGAGCCGCAGGAGTTTGTGAAGGCTCTCCGCCGTCTTAATGATTACGAACAGGCCGTTATATACTGGGGCAATGCTCCCGCCAAGGAGGTGGTGAAGCTTGTCGACAAGACTCATCCTCTCGCTGCCAAGCTCAAGCCTGTGCCCACAGAGATGAAATACAAGCAACTCCAGCCGACAGAAACCACTATCTATATCGCGCCCTACAAGGCCAAGCAGCTCTATATGGTGGGATATTCCAACCGTGGCGACCTCTTCGACGCTGCCAAGGAGCCGATGCGCACCTTGTACAACGAGTATTTCGGCGGCTCGATGAATGCCATTGTCTTCCAGGAAATGCGCGAAAGCCGCTCGCTGGCTTACTCGGCATGGGCCGGAATGAACCGTCAGAGCAAGGCCGGTCGCCCATATGTATATATGAGCCAGATTGCGACGCAGAACGACAAGCTGATGGACGCCATTGCCGCTTTCGATGAGATTATCAACGAAATGCCGCGCAGCGAGGCCGCATTCCAGCTTGCAAAGGCCGGACTCGACGCCCGTTGCCGCACCGAGCGCGACATCAACGACGATATGGCTTTCAGCTACTTGGCCAACAAGGCTCTCGGATATGACCACGACCCGCGTCGCGAAATCTTCGAGCTTCTTCCCAAGGTAACACTCGACGACCTCGAAGCATTCCAGAAAGAGAACGTGAAAGGACGCGTGTTCAACATCGGCATACTCGGCGATGTTGACGAACTGCCCATCGACGAGCTGCGCAAGCTCGGCAAGGTGGTAATGCTTACCACGGAAGACATCTTCGGATATTGATACCACGGCGCGAAAGCGCTTGCAGATAAAACCTCGGGCAGCACGTCAATCACGGCGTGCTGCCCGAAGTGTTTTATGCCTTGTCATGCGGCATTCCCCAATAAAAATGTAGCTCTACCACAATTATTCCCCAATAAAAGTGTGGTCAATGCCCACTTATTCCCCAATAAAAATGTGGAAAGTGCTTGTTTATTCCCCAGTAAAAATGTAATTTTGCTTCTAAGATATACAGTAAGATATGAGGAGAAATATTTATAATCAGTTACTTGAGTGGAAAGGTTCAGCCAAACGCAAACCGTTGATGCTTTATGGCGCCCGTCAGGTGGGAAAAACGTACATACTGAAAGAGTTTGGGAAAAATGAGTTTGACAATATGGTGTATATAAATTGTTATCTCAATACGGCTGTTCGGACATTGTTCTCAGAAGATAAGGATATAAGCCGTATATTGCTCGGCCTTTCAGCATTGAGTGGTGAAAAAATAGAGCCTGGACGTACGCTCATATTTCTCGACGAAGTACAGGATATACCCGAGGTTGTTGCATCACTTAAGTATTTTTGTGAAGATGCTCCGGATATTTATATCGTGGTAGCGGGGTCCTTGCTTGGCGTGCTGAATATGGCGGGCAGCCCATTCCCGACAGGTAAGGTGGACATACTGCATCTTTATCCGATGACGTATGCTGAATTTCTTGATGCTCTTGGCGAAAATGCCAAGCTTGAGCTGTTGTATAAGGAAGGCGAGGAGAATCTTATAAACAGTCTGGCACCAAGCTATATCGAACTGTTAAGGCAATATTATTTTGTAGGCGGTATGCCTGAGGCTGTGGCTGAGTTTGTACATTCCAGAAACCCGGAAGCTGTGAGGGAGGTGCAGAATGCTATTTTGTCTGCATATGAGGCAGATATAGCCAAGCATGCCGGTAGTGATACCCAAAAGGCGAGAATGGTGTTCCAATCCATACCTTCGCAATTATCAAGAGAAAACAAAAAATTTATTTTTGGGGCGTTGAGAAAGGGTGCTCGTGCGGCGGAATACGAGAATGCTATCCAATGGCTGTCTGATGCCGGGCTTGTCTATAAGGTGTGTAGGCTGAGCAAGGTGGCTATGCCATTGAGTTTCTATTTTGAAAAAGATGCGTTCAAGCTGTTTTTGCTTGATGTCGGTCTGCTTGGTGCTATGGCGCAGGTGCCACCGGCCCTTATGCTGATAGGGGATAACGTATTCTCTGAGTTTAAGGGTGCATTCACGGAGAACTATGTGCTGACGCAAATGCTGGCATCACGCAATGTCGTGGCCGGATATTATTCCAAGGAAAACTCCTCTATGGAGTTGGATTTCGTGTTGCAGGTCGGCACAGAGATTCTTCCTGTTGAAGTTAAAGCAGAGGAAAATGTTAAGTCAAAATCTCTCAGGCTGTTCATAACGGTTGATAATGCCGGGAGCAATATGCGTGGCTACAGGTTCTCTATGAAAGGTTACAAAGAGCAGGATTGGATGACCAATATACCGCTCTTTGCAGTTTCTCCCTTTATCAGCCGCAAGGCTGAATATGGCAAAATAAATAAGATTTGAGGTGGCTACCGGGGCCAGCAGTCGGTTTTGTCGGCGAGTTCGGGGATCGTGGAGCGGTGGTACTGCGGGTTTTGTCCGCGTCGGCGCTGGGCGGTGTAGTCGTTGAGGAGCCTTACGGCAAAACGACCAAGCACAATTATGGCCGCGAGGTTGCATAGCGTCATCAGCCCCATGAAGACATCGGCAAGGCTCCACGCGAGTTCGAGCGATGTTACAGAGCCGACCATCACCATGGCGCCGACAGCGAGCCTGTAGGCGGCCACGGGCCAGCGGCGTTTGCATATGAACTGGAGGTTGGTTTCGCCGTAGTAGTAATTCGACACAATGCTTGTGAATGCGAACAGAAATACTGCCACAGCCACGAACGTCGACCCTGCCGTGCCTACTTCGGCTTCGAGCGATGCCTGGGTAAGCGCGATGCCCGATGTGCCGTTGCCAAGCACGCCGCTGAAGAGGATTATGAACGCCGTGCAGGTGCATATGATTATGGTGTCGGTAAACACGGCGAACGATTGCAGCAGTCCCTGCTTTACGGGGTGGCTTACCGACGCTGTTGCCGCCACGTTCGGTGCGGAGCCTTCGCCGGCCTCGTTGCTGAACAGTCCGCGCTTTATGCCCATCATAAGGGCCGAGCCAACGCCGCCGCCGAGCGCCGCGCTGCCCGTGAAAGCCTCGCTCACTATCGACGACAGTACTGCCGGCAGTTTGCCGATATTGAGGGCTATCACGGTGAGTGCAAGTATAATATAAAGAATGGCCATCACGGGCACTACAATTTCGCTGAAACGCGATATGCGCTGTATGCCGCCCCATATCACGGCGAGCGTGCCTACGGTTATTATGGCTCCGAACCATGCCGGATTCCAGCCGAACGATACTGCTGCGGCTGCCGTCATAGTGTTGGCTTGCACGGAGTTGAAGGCAAGCCCGAAGGTGATGGTGATGAGCACGGCGAAAGTCACCGCCCACCATCTGCACCCTATGCCTTTGAGTATGTAGTAGGCCGGGCCTCCTTTGAAAGAGCGGTCGCCACGTTCTTTAAAGAGTTGGGCCAATGTCGACTCCACGAAGGCCGAGGCCGCTCCGAGAAGGGCTATTACCCACATCCAGAAAACCGAGCCTGCGCCTCCGATCGCAATGGCGGTTGCCACGCCTGCAAGATTGCCTGTGCCCACTCGGGAGGCTATCGATACGGCGAATGCCTGAAAAGAGCTGATGGTGTGGTGGTTGCCGGGGTGTTCCGATTCCTTGCGGTCTTCGCGCGTTCCCGATGCGGCGAGCAGTCGCAGCATCTCGCCGAACATTCTGAACTGCACGCCTTTGGTCGACAGTGTGAACCATACGGCTGCGGCGAGCAGCAGCGCTATCAGTATGTAGCTCCACAGCCAGTCGTTGAAGGTATTGATTAGTTCCATTGTGGTGGGTTTATTGGGCGTAGATAGGCACGCAGTCGGTCATATATCGGCGTACCTCGCCCCAGGGGTAGATGGTGGCGTTGTCGCCTTTGCGCAGTTGCACGGGGCGTTCGTTGAGTTCTATCCGCATGTAATATCTGCCTGAGCGCTTGGCTTTGAAGAGCACAAACTGTATGTTGGCCGCCATAGGCACCACGTCGAAGTCACACCAGTGTTGCGCCACGGTGTCGAAGTAGTTTGTGAGATAATAGCACCCCGGTATTTTCAGCAGCGACAGCAGCGGCATCAGGGTTTCGGCGTGTCCGAAGCGCAGCACGGCAGTCGTGGCTGCGTTTTGACCTGCTATAAAGTCGTCGGTGGTCTGTACGAGGTTGAGCACAAGTTCTGAGGCTATGTCGGCAGGTATGGCCGATATCGTGGTGGCCGTTCGCTGCAGGTACTGGCGCAGGTTGAAGCAGCTCCATAGCGCGTTTGCCTCCGACGTGGAGAAGTATGTCGACATCTCCGAGGGCATGCCCATGGCGCGCAGCCCGGCTACCACGTAGTATTCGGTTATGGCGAGGTCGCGTTCTTCGTCAGCGTTGCCGAAGGGATAGCCCTCGCCGAGCACGCGCCGTATGGCGGTGGTGGGGCAGGCTTTGGCGAAATGCTCGGTGTAAGGCGGCTCCCACGTCTTGTCGCGGCGGAAGTCGAGGTAGGACTGCACGGTGTCGAAGGGGCGCATCAGGCCGGAGTTGATGCGCCCTGTGCTTGTGGTGAACGTGATGCGGTTGCTCATTCGGTCGAGCTGGTGGGTGAACGAGTACATGCTCATCATTGCGCGCGGCGAGTACGACGACAGTGCCTGCACCACGGCTCCGTTCTCAAATACAGGCCTGTAGTTAAAATACATGCGTGCGGCTATGCCTTGCTGCTCCGACATACCGAGCGAGTCGAGCGCCCCCCAGCGGTTTGTGCTGCGGGCTATCACCCGTTCGTTCAGCGTCTTGAGGCTGCGTCCCAAAGGAGTGATGGTGCCGAGGCTGTCAGCGCGCGAAAGTGCGGCGGCGAGTTTGGCGCAGTTGGCCGACGAAGCCGGATAGCGTGCGCCGTGCCGCCCGACGTGGTTTATGAACACAGGAACGAGCGAATCGGGATATTGCGCCTGCGAGGCCGGGGCGGGGTAGGGCATCAGCGAGCCTTCGCATTCTTTCATTGTGTAGTTTGTGGCTGTGGGGTCGGCCGCGTGGCCTGCCACTGCCGCAAATACGATAAGGGACAATATGATGCGGTGGAATTTCATACAGAATATGCGTTAATTTCACAAATGTAACGCATAGAAGGCTTGTTGAAGCGCGGAATACTGTGTTTTTAACCTCCTTTAGCGTGCGTGGGCTGGAGTGTTGCCCATATGTGGAGCTACTTTTGCATCGTAATCAAGCAAGTGCATAATCATGGCAAACATCTCTTCTTCCGACATTCTTTGCGCCACGGCTTCATACCACGGCCGTACAATCGCCTCGTTCACATCTTCGGGCTTTTCATCGTTGACCGACGTCCTTTCGGCAGTACGCGCCGCTGTCGGCTCGGTGGTAGGACTCGTCGAGCTTAGCGTTCTTAACACTTCGCGCGGCTGGCGCGAGCGCCGTTCGCTCTTTATCAAACCGCAGGCTCCCGGCGTGCAGCTTACGCTCGCGTTATGATTTCGACGGGCGCCCCTCGAGAGCGTCGAGCAGGTCGGTGAGCTTTCGCCTGATATCGCGCAGGCGTCCTATCACTTCGTGTGTCTTCTCTACCGCGTGCCTGTTTTTGCGCAGGTGCTCTTTGGCGGCCTCTATCTTCAGTCCTTTTTCCTTGACGAGAAAGCGGATAACCCGCAGGCGTTCTATGTCGGCAGGGGTGTAGCGCCTTGTGCCGCCGTCGCTGCGCTTGGGGCGTAGCTCCGAGAACTGGCCTTCCCAAAAGCGTATGGTAGGTATCGGGAGGCCGAGTATTTCGGACACGTCGCTGATTTTATAATATCGTTTGTCGAGGCTGTCTGCCATACTTTTAGTCCATAACGTGGCCGGCATTTTCCGCCACTTGTATTATCTCGTCGTACTGCTCAGGGCTGAGGTCGAAGAAGTAGTAGTGGACGGGATTCTGCGGTATGCCCTTGAATCGCACCTCGTAGTGCAGGTGCGGACCTGTCGATTTGCCGGTGTTGCCCACGGCGCCTATGAGGTCGCCTCGGTGCACTGTCTGCCCCGGCTGCACGTTGATTTTTGAAAGGTGCGCGTAGCGCGTTGTGTAGTTGTAGCCGTGCCGTATCTCTATCAGGTTGCCGTATGCCCCCTGCCACGACGCCGAGGCCACGGTGCCGTCGGCGGTGGCATAGACTGGCGTTCCCGGCGGTGCCGAGAAGTCCATTCCTTCGTGGAACTTGCTTGTGCCGTACACAGGGTCCACGCGCACGCCATAGCCCGAAGCCATAGTCCTGAGAAACTTCTCCGGCACCGGCTGTATGGCGGGGGTGTGGGCTATGCGGTCTTTCTGCTGCGACACCTCGCCGGCCAAAAAGTCGAACGACTTTATCTGGGCATAAAGCATTCCGTCGAGCTGGGCGAGTTTGTTGTCTACCGAGTTTACGAGGCGGTAGTCGTCGAGCGAGTCGAGGCGGTCGAAATTTCGCTGGCGCTCTATGCCCGCAAGGCGGCGGGTGCGGCTCAGAGGCTCTGCCTGCATCACCACGCGGTAGAAATTATTGTCGCGCTCGGCGATGTCCTCCATTACCGCGAGGGCTTCGTCGGCGCGCCTGTTGAGCACTTCGAGGCGGGCTGTGAGCTGTTCGTTCTGCTGCCTGAGGCGCCGTTCGCGCGGAAATTCCATAAGGCTGAACAGAATCGCGATAACGCCTATCACCACCGCCGCCACCCAGCCGAACTGGCGGGCCACGATGATTACGCGGCGCCGTGCCGAGGGGTACACGCGCTCGTACTGGCCGCTGATGGCGTTGTATCTATAGAATGTTTTTTGACTCACTGCGATGGGTAAAATTTGTTTAGGCGCGAAATTTCAAGTAATTTTGCGCCACAATTGCGCTTTGATACGCAAATATAGCACATTTTTGCCAATTACGCCACAGCGCAACTTATGTTGTAATCAATTTTTCATATATAATATGCTAAGCGCCAAAGAAATTCGTCAGTCTTTCAAAGACTTCTTCCAATCAAAGGGCCACCGCATCGTCCCCTCCGCACCGATGGTAATCAAAGACGACCCCACGTTGATGTTTACCAATGCGGGTATGAACCAGTTCAAGGATATAATTTTGGGCAACGCTGTTCCTAAGGCGCGGCGCGTTGCCGACTCTCAGAAGTGTCTTCGCGTCAGCGGCAAGCACAACGACCTCGAGGAGGTAGGACTCGACACCTACCACCACACAATGTTCGAGATGCTCGGAAACTGGTCGTTCGGCGATTATTTCAAGGCCGAAGCCATTGATATGGCGTGGGAATACCTTGTCGACGTTCTGCATCTGGATTCGTCGAGGCTCTATGCCACGGTTTTTGAAGGCGCTGCCGACGAAGGACTCGAGCGCGACAACGAGGCCGCCTCGATATGGGCCAAGCATCTGCCTGCCGACCACATACTCAACGGCAACAAGCACGACAATTTCTGGGAAATGGGCGACACCGGTCCTTGCGGCCCCTGCTCGGAGATTCACATCGACCTCCGCTCCGATGCCGAGCGCGCCGAGGTGTCCGGGGCATCGCTCGTCAACCACGACCACCCGCAGGTAATCGAAATATGGAACCTTGTGTTCATGCATTACAACCGCCGTACCGACGGCTCGCTTGAACCGCTGCCCGCCAAGGTAATCGACACCGGCATGGGCTTTGAACGCCTCTGCATGGCGCTTCAGGGCAAGACATCGAACTACGATACCGACGTGTTCACTCCACTGATTGATAAAATAGCCGCCCTCAGCGGCAAGAAATACGGCGAGGACCGTCAGATCGACGTGGCCATGCGAGTGATAGCCGACCACGTTCGTACCATCGCTTTCTCTATCGCCGATTCCCAGCTTCCCTCCAATGCGAAGGCAGGCTATGTGATTCGTCGCATTCTGCGCCGCGCGGTCCGCTACGCCTATACCTTCCTTGAGCAGAAAAAGGCGTTTATGTACCGCCTTGTCGACACCCTCATAGAAAGCATGGGCGAGGCATATCCTGAAATACAGGCTCAGCGCGAGCTGATTATCAAGGTTATCAAGGAAGAGGAAGACGCCTTCCTGCGCACTCTTGAGAATGGCATCCGCCTGCTCGACGATGCAGCCAAAGCCGCCAAGGCCGAGAACCGCACGGAGATTTCGGGCAGCGAGGCGTTCACGCTCTATGACACCTACGGATTCCCGCTCGACCTTACCATGCTAATCCTCAAGGACTACGGAATGACTGTCGACCGCGAAGGATTCGACCGCGAGATGGCGGCCCAGAAGGCGCGCGCCCGCAGCGCCGCTGCCGTGGAGGCCGGCGACTGGGTGGTTCTTTCCGAAGGCGAGGAAGAGTTCGTAGGCTACGACAATTCCGAGGCCGAAGCCAAGATACTGCGTTACCGCCACGTGAAGCAGAAAGGCCGCGAATATTATCAGGTGATACTTTCCAAGACACCTTTCTATGCCGAGATGGGCGGACAGGTGGGCGACAAAGGCACGCTTACCGACCTGGCCACGGGCGAGGTTGTGGAAGTTATCGACACCAAGCGTGAAAACGGCACGGGAGTCCACATTATGGTGAAGATGCCGTCCAACCCCGAGGCGGCTTTCCGCGTGGCTATCGACACGGAGGCGCGTCAGGCTGTGTCGCGCAACCACTCGGCCACGCACCTGCTGCATCAGGCTCTGCGCGAGGTTCTCGGCACGCATGTGGAACAGAAAGGTTCCTTCGTGTCGTCCGAAGTGCTTCGTTTCGACTTCTCCCATTTCAGCAAGCTCACTCCCGAGGAGATAGCGCAGGTAGAACGGCTTGCAAACAGCCGTGTGCGTATGGCAACGGCGCTCGACGAGCACCGCTGTGTGCCTATCGCCGAAGCTCGCCAAATGGGCGCTATGGCGCTTTTCGGCGAGAAATACGGCGACGAGGTGCGTGTGATTCGCTATGGCGACTCGATCGAGCTGTGCGGCGGTACCCATGTGGCGAACACCGGCAATATCGGTATGATAAAGATAGTGTCGGAATCGTCGATTGCCGCAGGCATAAGGCGCATCGAGGCCATAACAGGCCCGGCGGTCGAGGATTTGATGAACGAGCTGAAGGGCACCCTCCAGTCCGTGTCGGCTATGTTCAACAACGCTCCCGACATTCTCGCGGCGCTTAAGAAGTCGGTCGAGGAGAATCAGGAACTGCGCCGTCAGGCGGCGGATTATTTCGCGGAGCGTGTCGATATGCTTGCCCGCAAGCTTCTCGATAGTGCCGTTATGACCTCCGACGGCGTTAAGCTCACGCAGCTCAACGGCGTTCGTCTGCCCGACGTTGTGAAATCTGTCGCCTTCCGTATTCGCGAGCTGTCGCCTGAAAATACGGCGTTTGTGGCTGCTACTTCCGATCCCCTTGGCAAGCCTCTGCTTACCGTGATGGTCGACGAAAACATCACATCGTCCTATAACGCTTCTGCGCTCGTGCGCGAGGCCGCCAAGAAGATTAAGGGCGGCGGCGGTGGCCAACCGGGATTCGCCCAGGCCGGCGGCAAGGACGCCGAAGGACTCGCCGAAGCTCTCCAGCACCTGCTCAACGCCTTCAAATAAGCCAAATACATACAAAAAAATGTCTGCGCCTTCGATTGATTGGCGCAGACATTTTTTTTTGTGACAGGTAATTTAGTACTTCAGTAGCTGAAGGGAGCTGCCGTCGAATACCGCGTAGGTGCGGCTGCTGATCCACTCGCCGAGTATCACAAGCCGGCATGTGCTGCTTACAGGCTCGTCGATAGCCACATGGTGATGCCCCAGCACTATGTAGCGCAGAGCCGGATTCTCGACGGCGAGCCGACGGCTCGCAAGCTCTACTGCGCATCTGGCGCGCGGGGTCAGCACCGGCACCGGCGGGCCGCTCTTGCGGCTGTGCGAGCTCCAGCCGTGGGCAAACGGTATGCTCCAGCGAGGGTGTATGCCCGAATACAGTTTCTGCAGGAAGCGGCAGCGGAATATGCCCCGCAGCGCGCGGTAGCCGCGCGGCTGTTGGCCGAAGTCGTCGCCGTGCCCCATAAAGAAAAGAGTGCCGTCGATGTCTTTCAGCAGGCCGCCGCCGGAGGGATCGGCTATGGTGATGCCGAGCTCGTCGCGCAGGTAGTCAAAGAGCCATATGTCGTGATTGCCTGTGAACCATACTATTTCGATGCCGGCGTCGGCCATACGGGCAAGCTGCCCGAAGAAGCGAACATAGCCCCGCGGCACCACCGTGCGGTATTCAAACCAGTAGTCCAGTATGTCGCCGAGAAGGTATACGGCTTTGGCTGTAGGCTCTATGCCGCGCAGGAAATCCACCAACGCGGCCTCGTGCGCCCTGGGGTCGGCAATGTACGCGGCACCGAGATGGGCGTCGCTCAGGAAGTACGATTTTGTGCGGCCGCTCATAGGAGGCCCAGTTCGAGCTTGGCTTCCTCGCTCATCATATCCTGCGTCCATTCAGGCTCGAAAACGATATTGACAGTCACAGACTTGACGCCTTCTATCGATTCGAGCTTCATACGCACGTCTTCCATTATGAAATCGGCCATCGGGCAGTTGGGCGCCGTAAGCGTCATGTCGACCGTGAGGTCGCCGCTGTCGGCCACGTCGATCTTGTACACAAGGCCGAGGCTGTAGATGTCGACCGGGATTTCGGGGTCGTAAACGGTGCGGAGCATGTCCACCACCTTTTCTTCTATGTTGAGATGTTCCTGTGGGCTCATAATTGGCAAAATTACTAAAAAAACGTCTGAAACGTCTTTAAATAAAATAAAAAACGCTAAATTTGCGGCTGCAAAACCCCTGAGCGGGGCTAATCTAACAAATACGTAAACTCTGATATTACTTATGAAAGCACTTAAAATCATGCTTGCAGCAGTAGCCTTTGCTGCTATTGCCTGCCTGCCTGCGGCGGCTCAGTTCCGCATCGGTCCGCGCATCGGTACCGAAGTCAACTCCATGCGTCTGAACTCCAGTCTGTTCGACAACGACAACCGTGCCGGATTCACCGGCGGTGTGCAGGTGGAATTTACCGTGCCTGTAATCAACCTCGGATTTGACGCTTCGGTAATGTATGTGCACCGTGTGAGCAACAGCGCTCAGAAGACAGCCACAAGCCTTCCTGCCGACGACCAGAACGCTCTTAACTCGTCCAGCCTCCGCAAGCGCGACTATATCGAGATCCCCGTCAACTTCAAGTACAAACTCGGCCTTCCCGTGGTAGGCAAAATCATAAGCCCCTACTTCTTCACAGGCCCGAGCTTCGCGTTCCTCGCCTCGAAGCGTGCCATCAATGCCGCTTACAAGAACAAGTCGTTTGACTGCGCCTGGAATTTCGGTGTCGGCGTCGAACTCATACAGCACCTCCAGATAGGCGCCTCATACGGCGTTGGCCTTGGCAAGAGCGTCAAGTATATCGGACTCGATCCGAACGCCAACCCCATCGAAGGCAAAAACAACTACTGGACGGTTACCGCCGCCTGGCTCTTCTAAGAAGATTCTATAAACAACTATACCAGAAACTATGCGACTGATAATCGAAAAGAACTACGACGAGCTCTCGCGCTGGGCCGCCAACTACGTGGCCGCGCGTATCAACGAGGCCAAGCCCACGCCCGAACACCCCTTTGTGCTCGGCTGCCCCACCGGAAGCTCGCCCCTCGGAATGTACCGCCACCTTATCGAGCTTCACAAGGCAGGCAAGGTGTCGTTTGCCAATGTGGTGACTTTCAACATGGACGAATACGTCGGCCTTCCCCGCGACCACAAGGAAAGCTATCATTCCTTTATGTGGAATAATTTCTTCAGCCATATCGACATTCCGGCAGAAAACGTAAACATACTCGACGGCAACGCTGCCGACCCCGAGGCTGAATGCCGCCGTTTTGAAGAAAAAATGGCTTCCTACGGAGGTGTCGACCTGTTTATGGGCGGCGTGGGTCCCGACGGTCACATAGCTTTCAACGAGCCGGGCTCGTCGCTCACCTCGCGCACCCGTATGAAAACGCTCACTCAGGATACCATCATTGCCAACTCCCGCTTCTTTGAAGGCAATACCGACCTCGTGCCCAAGACGGCGCTCACAGTCGGTGTCGGCACCGTGATGGACGCCCGCAGCGTGCTTCTGCTTGTCAACGGCCACAACAAGGCGCGCGCGCTACGCCACGGCGTGGAAGGCGGTATCTCGCAGATGTGGACCATCTCCGCCTTGCAGATGCATCCCAAGGCAATAATCGTGGCCGACGAAGCCGCCTGTGCCGAGCTTAAGGTCGGAACATACCGTTACTTCAAGGATATCGAGGCCGCCAATCTCGACCCCGATACCCAGATTTAAACAAGAAATATTCGATGCGAAGCCGGATCCGATATGGGGTCCGGCTTCGTTGTTTTATCGTGTGTTAACACGTTTTAACAAATGGGGGGGGGTAGAGTAAAACTTATTCTTTATATTTGCATAGCCATGTATTACACATTCTTGCACTAATGCGCCCCTACAACCACGGTCAGTATATACTCATATTTTTCATTGCTGTTGTCTTAACGTTTATAAATGTTCAGGGACGGGATTTCAGGGCATTGTCGGCCGAGCAAGGGCTTAGCGACATGCTTGTGAATACCATTTTCAAGGATTCTCGCGGATATGTATGGTTCGGCACCGGAATGGGGCTCGACCGCTTCGACGGCAACAATCTTCTCAATTACACATTCAGCGAAACCAGCGGCGAGCCGCGCCGTATCACCTCTGTGGCGGAAGGTAGCGACGGCCGTATCTTCGTGGGTAGTTACCGGGGGCTGTTCGAGGCTCGTTCGGGGCGTCTGGTGCCGGTGTTGTCCGACAAGATTAACTTCCGGGTCAACGCCCTTGTCTACGACCGCTCGTCAAAGCTCTATATCGGCACGCAGCAGGGCCTGTTTGTGTACGACACGCTTGCCGACAAGCTCGAGCAGACCCTGATAAGGCGCGATGTGCTGTTGAGCGACAACGAGGTGACCGCGCTTGCCTTTTCAGGCGGCGACGGCCTTTGGCTGGCCACCCATAACAATCTGCATCACCTCAGCCTTGCCGACAATGGCATAATCTCGAGGCCGGTAGATGCCGACGGCGTGATACGCAGCATCATAGACCTCGGCGACCGCGTCTTTCTCGGCTGCTACGGGTCGGGCTTGGCGATTTTCGACATAGCCACTGCCACTTTTTCCAAGGCTCCTATGATAGGCAACAACCTTGTGACGGCGCTTGGCATCGACCCCGTTGACCCCAGGGCGATATATGTGGCGACCGACGGCGAGGGCGTTTTCCGATACAAGCTTGGGGGAGAGGTGACGGGTATTCCCGAAAACGACAGACTCCGCTCTAAGTCGGTATATTCCATGCTTGTTGACGAGCGCGGGCTTATGTGGGCCGGGTATTACCAGTCCGGGGTGGACTACACACCGTATTACAACAATGTTTTCGAGGTGTATCGCTGCGACGGCGTGCTCGACACCCGCTCCAAAGCCGTCCGGGCCATTGCCGTGGAAGACGGGCGCAAGGTGATAGGCACGCGCGAGGGCCTGTACTACATCGACGAGAAAGATGGCCGTACAGCTTATTTCCACACCCCCGAGATACGGTCCAACATCATATTCTGCATTACCGCCCACAAAGGCAATTACTATGTGGGCACATATAACGGCGGCATGTACGTGCTCGACCCTGCCACGCTCTCCCTTCGCGACTTTGCTCCCGGAAAGGCGCCTTTTGTGCGGGGTACGGTGTTTGCTATCGCTATCGGTCCGGACGAGAGCATGTGGGTGGGGACGTCGGACGGCCTGTTCCGTTTTCGTGACGCTTATCCCGACGAGCACTATACGTCGGCAAACTCTCAGCTCCCCGCAGGCAACGTCTATGAGATATTCTTTGACAGCGAGGGGCGCGGATGGGTCTGCGCCGAGGGCGGCATGGCGGTGTGGAACGGCAGCAGCCTTCAGGCCGACCGTTTCCCCGAAGGATTTGCCAATAAGTTAAAGATAAGGGATATATGCGAAACGGCAGATGGCGATCTCTATTTCGCGCCCGACCGCGGCCCGGTGTTCAGGAGCAATATGGCTCTCACGAGTTTCAGCTTCCTTCCTGATTTTTCGACCTCAGGAAGCACCGCCACAACGTTCATAACTCAGGACGACGACCATAATCTGTGGTTCGGAACTGAAAAAGGACTTCTGATGGAGGACGGCAAGGGGCGTCTGCACTGGTTTAACAATGTCGACGGCCTCCCCGATATCGTGTTCACGCTTTGCCCGCCTGTTACCGACAGTGCCGGAAATATGTGGCTTGGGAATGCCCACGGACTTGTCAAACTTGACAAATTACGGCTTAAAAGCAGCTTGGCAGGCATGCACAGGGCGCCGCGCATAACAGATATTCAAATCAACGGTGTTTCTGCCGCCGACCGAATGCGCAAGCGCGACGGCAAGACAAGTCTTGAGCTTTCCGACGGCGAAACGGGCATATCCGTGGGCTATTCCGACCTCGCTTATTCCGACCCGCTGTACGGACAGCTGCAATACAGGCTCGACGGTGTTGACGACACGTGGAAGACGGCCTCCGGCGGAAAGCCGATAACCTACTTCGCCATTCCCACTGGCGAGTCGGCTCTTCATATGCGCTATCCCGGCAACCCGGACACCGAGGTGGTGCTCCATATCAGCCGTGGATTCAAGATTAGCTGGACGGTGTGGGCTATGATACTGCTCACGCTGCTTCTGGTGGGAGCTGTGTCGTGGTACAGCCGTCGTCACCGCGTGCACCGCGTGCGCCTTATGCGCCTCGAGGCTGAAGCTGCCGAAGCTGCAAGCAGCGCCGCTGCGGCAGAAGAGGCCAAAAAACGCAACCGCTATCGTACCACAAGGCTTAGCGAGGAAGAATGCCGCCGCATACTCAAGGTGCTCGACGGCATTATGAAAAAGGACAAGCCCTATACCAACACCGAGCTTAAAAGCTCCGACCTCGCGGCGCTGGCCGGTCGCACGAGCCACGACCTGAGCTTTATTTTCAACCAGTATCTCAACAAGAGTTTCTATGATTATGTCAACGAATACCGCGTGGCCGAATTTAAAGAACTCGTTGCCTGCACCGATACGTCGCGCTACACCCTCTCGGCGCTGGCCCAGCGCTGCGGCTTCTCGTCGAGGGCGTCGTTCTTCCGCCATTTCAAGGCAATCACCGGGCAGACCCCGGCTGAATATATGAAGAGCCGCCCTTAGGCTCCAAACAAGCAAAAACCTATGATAATCGAATCTCAAATTCTTATGATACTCAGAATCTCAATTTCTTAAACACAAGTAAAACAACGCGCTACGCATAGAAATATCTGATATAATTCTCAGACACAACATCGCCGGGCAATTGCTTTGGAGAGTCAGAAAGTGAGGATAATTTTGCAATGTCGACAAAGGCTCCGGCCTCCGACAGCAACCGGAATCACACCGGATTTTAGACTCATCTGCCAATCACACCAAGCCATGGAAACCAAAGCAACCAACAGCAATCTTATCGCAAAATGCTACGCCGACAATTCGGCCCGCGTGCAAGCCTACATTGCCGCCCGCATTAACAGCTACGCCGATGCCGAGAACCTTGCTCAGGACGTGTGGCTGCGACTGCTCGAATACGACAAGCCGCTTACGGCAGAAACTATGGTTCCCCTTATATACACGATAGCCTCCAATCTGATTATCGACTATCTCCGACGCTACTACCGCAGCCGCAAGGCCGACGACGAGTTGCGCCGCGGCGCCGACGAAACGGACCACAGCGTGGAATCGCGCCTCCTTGCCCGCGATATGGCGCAGGCCGAGCAGCGCCGCGTTGAGTGTCTGCCGCGCCAGCGCCGTATTATTTACGTGATGAGTCGCTACGAGGAGAAGAGCGTCGAGGACATCGCCTCGGAATTGTCCCTGTCGTTCAGGACTGTAGAGAATCATCTCCGCCTTGGCCGGCGCGACGTAAGGCAATATATGTCGGCGGCCATAAGCTGATAAAACATGAGAAACAAGTAAATATCCTATAACCAATCATCCCAAAAAACACATGCGAATCAGATTTCACAGAATCTTGCCATGGCGCGGCACATTCCTTATGGGAATAGTGGCCGTGTCGCTGCTTGCAGGGGCACCTGCCGCAGTGGCCGCACCCGAGCCTCAGGCCAAGTCGCAGGGAACAGCACAGACTGTTACCGGCGAGGTGCTCGACGCAGCAGGAGAACCGCTGATAGGCGCTTCCATCCGTGTTAAAGAAACGAAGCAGGCAGTAGTCAGCGATATCGACGGCCGCTTCACAGTCAAGGCTCCCATGGGCGCCACGCTTGTGCTCGACTATGTTGGCTTCAAGCAGAAAGAGGTGAAAATCGACGGTACAAACCTCGTAATCACCATGGAAGAGAACACCGCGATGCTCGACGAAGTGGTTGTCGTGGGTTACGGTACGCAGAAGAAGGCCACTATGACCGGCTCGGTTGCCGTGGTCGATGCTGCCGCTCTTGAAAACAAAGGTAACCTTTCAAGCCCTGTGCAGGCTCTCCAGGGCCAGGTGCCGGGTGTTATCATCACACGTAACTCTACCGCTCCCGGCGACGAAAGCTGGAATATGAGCCTCCGTGGCGCAGTGTCGAAAAACTCCGCGGCTCCGCTCGTTATTATTGACGGTGTGGAATACGAAAGCGTCAACGACCTCCGCCTTATCAACCCCTCCGACATCGAGAGCATGAACTTCCTCAAGGACGCCGCTGCATCTATCTACGGTAGCAAGGCGGCCGGCGGCGTTGTGCTTATCACCACCAAGCAGGCCAAGGCCGGCAAGGTGAAGGTGGACTACAACGGTTCGTACACATATAAGCATATCGGTCTGTCGGCAGAGCTGATGAGCCTTGACGAATGGGCCGACGGCGTGATTGCCTCGCGTCTGAACGACGGACTGAACCCCCAGACAGACACATGGCTGAAATATGCCGCTCTCGCCAAGAAGTACAAAGGCTCCTGGATTGACGGCAACCCTCTGAACATGGGTAATGTCGACGATATGCCTTTCTTTGATATCGACTGGCAGGACGTGATGTGGGGCGACAGCTGGAGCACGCAGCACGAGCTCTCCGTGAGCGGCGGTTCTGAAAAGAACACATACCGCTTCTCGCTCGGCTATATGTACGACGACTCCAACCTCAAGTGGGGTAAGAACCATAACCAGCGTATCAACCTCCGTCTTAACAACACCATGCAGCTGGCTAAGAACTTCACCCTCCAAAGCGTGATTTCTTACAACCGTCAGGATCAGGTGGCTCCCTCGCAGATCGGCGGCGCGCTCAAGGTAAGCGCCCAGCAGCCGGGCTTCCCCACCTCCACAATCAGCGGCAAACCCTACGCGTGGGGCCGCGACTGGGTTGCTCCCAACTGGGTGTGCGAACTCGGTGGCGACAACAACCTCAAGGTATCGTCGATCAACATCAGCGAAACCCTCCGCTACGAGATTCTGCCCGGATTCACAGCCAACGCCGTTCTCGGCTACAACCACTCGGAGGCTGTGCGCGACACAAAGAACCTTCCCATCGACTTCTACCAGTATAACGACACCTTCGAGGTGACATCGCCGCTGCAGAAGAACACTTCTTACCAGAAGACCAGCAACCAGACCGACTTCTACTCCGTTCAGGGCTACCTCAACTATACCAAGAGCTTCAATCAGGCGCACAACACCACCTTCATGGCCGGTGTGCAGTACAATATGAAGCAGTACGACGGCTTCGGTGTCAAGGTGCTTGATATCCAGCCTACTCTCGAGGTTCCCAACGGCTCCGGCGAAATCACCCTTCAGAGCGTGGGTCGCTGGGAAGAAGCCATTATGTCGTACTACGGCCGTGCCAACTATGACTACAAGAACAAGTACATGGTAGAAGGCCAGTTCCGCTATGACGGCAGCTCCAAGTTCCAGAAAGACAACCGCTGGGCATTCTTCTGGGGTGCGTCGCTCGGCTGGCGTATCACCGAAGAGGCGTTTATGGAAGGCACCCGCCACTGGCTCAATGAGCTTAAGCTCCGCGCCTCCTACGGCAACGTGGGCAACCAGAGCGGTATCGACCGTTACTCGGGTGTGATGCTCTACAACGTGAGCGCTTCTGGCGGCAACCTTATCGGCGGCGAATTTGTAAGCACCATGGACACCAACGGCAAGCTTGTCAGCACCGACCGCACATGGGAACGCGTGCACAACTACAACGTTGCTCTCGACTTCGGCTTCCTCAACAGCCGACTCCGCGGTACTGTCGAAGCATTCTGGAAGAAAACCAACAACATGCTTATCGACGTGCTCTATCCCGGCATTCTTGGCGACAAGGCACCCACAGCGAACAAAGGTAAATTCAAAGGCTGGGGCTACGAAGGCAATATCAACTGGAACGACCGTGTGGGCGATGTAGGCTACCATGTAGGCGGTACATTCACATACGTGGACAACGAACTTATCGACAACGGCGGTAGCGGCGCACTCGCAGCCGGTATCCGTTCCGACCGCGAAGGTTATCCCCTCGGCTCGGTGTTCGGTCTTCGCTACTGCGGCAAGATTCAGAACGAAGAACAGCTCGCAAAGTACAAGGACAAATATCAGGACAATTCGTCGGTAGGTAACATTCGCATGCTCCGCGTGGGCGACAATATGTTCCAGGACATCAACGGCGACGGCAAACTCGATGCCGAAGACTATGTGTACCTCGGCACGGACGCCCCCAAAATCCAGTTCTCGTTCAACTTCGGCGCCGACTGGAAAGGATTCGACATCAACGTTATCTTCCAGGGAGCAGGCAAGCGCACCGTGTTCCGCCGCGAAGGCAACGGCAACGCCGACCCATGGCAGATACCTATGCGTACTCCGTACATGAACGGTTCCAACCACTGGGTAGGCAATATCTGGAGCCCCGAAACTCCCGAAAACCGCTATCCCACCCTTACAAGCATAGGTGATATCAACAATTACAACTATCAGTGCTCCAGCTGGCTTGTCAACGACGGCAGCTACCTGCGCCTGAAGAACATCACCATCGGTTACTCTCTGCCGAAGAGCGTTCTCGACAAGCAGAAAGTGCTTAGCGCCGTGCGCTTCTCCATCACAGGTACCGACCTCTGGGAAGTAAGCCATATCAACGACGGCTGGGACCCCGAAGCAGCATCGACAGTATCGAATATGTCGCGCTATCCCTTCCTCCGCACAGTAACATTCGGTGCCAACGTCACCTTCTAAAAAAGAGCTAACACCACAATGAAAAAGTTCATAAAATATATAGCCATAGGCGCTTTCGCCCTCGCCTCGGCGAGCTGCCTCGAGCTGAGCCCGAAAGATCAGCTCTCCGACCCCGACCTATGGGGAAAGCCCGGCGACTTCGAGAGCTTCGCCAACAAGTTCTATGACTGGATGCCTAATTTCGGCATGATATACGACGACAATTTCCACTGCGACAAGCGCTCCGACCTTGTGAGCGACAAGGGTGGCCGCAACGTGTATGCCGACGGTACCAACACCGTGCCTCAGGGCGACGGTGACTATTCTGGCGCCTACAGCCGCATTCGCCGCTGCAACCTTCTGATACAGAACTCTGAAAAGTATCCTAACGAGGCCGAGATACGCCAGCCCCTCGGCGAGGCTTATTTCTTCCGTGCATGGAACTACTTCAGCCTCGTGCAGAAGTTCGGCAACTGCATTCTCGTTGACGAGCCTATCGATGTCAACGATCCCCGCATGAACGCCAAGCGCGACGACCGCGGCATCGTGGTAGACTTCATAATCGAAGACCTCAAGAAAGCTTCCGAACTGCTCAAATCCATCAGCGAGGTGGAAGACGGCCGTGTAAGCGCTGAAGGCGCGCAGGCATTCCTGAGCCGTGTGGCTCTCTTTGAAGGCACATGGCAGAAGTTCCGCAACGACGAAACCCGTGCCCGCGTCCTCCTCGACGAGGCTGCCAAATCGGCTCTCGCCGTTATCAACTCAGGCAAGTTCCAGCTTTTCGCTCCCTCCGCCCTCGGCGACAGCGCGCAGAAATATATGTTTATTCTCGAAGATGTTCCCTCCAACCCTGCAGGGCTTAACAAGGGCGCAAACACCGAGTATATAATCAAGCGCTGCTTCCACGCCACTCTCAAGACCACCGGTCGCAACCTCACCACCGAGGTTCTTGCCAATGCACAGTGGGTATCGTCGAAGTTTGCCGACATGTACCTCTGTCAGGACGGTCTGCCCATCGATAAGTCAAAACTTTTCCAAGGCTATCAAACCGTGAAAGGCGAGTGGATGAACCGCGACAACCGTATGCGCTACACCCTGATGCGTCCCGGCGATACTTTCTGGAACAACTCTGCAGCAAACAGTCGTATCGACTGGAGCGGCAGCGCCGAAGAAATAGCACACTGCAAGTACAAAGGCTTCCTGCCGAACTGGGGTAGCGGATATTTCCCCCAGAAGTGGGCCACCGAGCGTATGTGCAACGACCGCGACGAAAGCTACGACTGGCCTGTACTCCGCTATGCCGAAGTGCTTATGAACTATGCCGAGGCAGTGTACGAACGCGACGGCTCTATTTCCGACGAAGACCTCAACCTGTCGCTCAACCTTGTCCGCAAGCGCGTCAACAAGACCATGCCCGCCCTTACAAACGCTTTTGCGTCGGCAAACGGCCTTGATATGCGTGAGGAAATACGTCGCGAGCGTACCATAGAGTTCTTCCAGGAGGGCTTCCGCATCGACGACCTCAAGCGTTGGAAGACTGCCGAAATAGAGATGCCCAAGGATTTCTGCGGTATACGCCACATCGGCGAATGGAAAAACCGCTGGGCTAATCCCGGAATGCCGACCGATTCCGAGGGTCGTCTGATTGTAGTGTCCGACCGCACATGGGCCGAGAGAAACTATCTCTACCCGCTGCCTGTCGACCAGCTTCAGCTCAACCCCAATCTGGACCAGAACCCCGGCTGGGCAAATTAATCCACCACTTAGCCTTTTATAGCAATGAAAAGCAATAAGACAAGCATAGCAGCAATGCTGCTCGCCGCCCTCGCCATTACCGGCTGCGACGACGAAAAGCAGCTCACGCTCGATAATCCCCCCACGAAGCTTCTCGAAAATATCAAGTTCGAGGTAAGCGACATTCTGCCTCTTGCTGTGGGCATGGACTCCACTCTGGTTTATACATTCGGCCCTGAGGAGTGCGACGATCCCGAAATCGTGTTCAGCTCCTCCGACGAAAGCGTGGCAACAGTCGACCAGGACGGTACCATCCACGCCATCAAAGTAGGCCAGGCCACCATATCCGCGCTGCCCTCGCTCGGATTCCCGGTGTACGAAGCACAGGCCGCCGTAGTGGTGGAGGTAATACCCGAAGTGATTAAGATTCAGCAAATCAACATTAAGAATACCACCCCCGTGAGCGAGGACGGTATGATATATGTTACTGACGAACTGCAGCTCGCAGTCGAAATCCTGCCGGAGAACGCTACATACCACCGCGTGATATGGAAGAGCTCCGACGAGAAGATTGCCACTGTCGACCAGACAGGCAAGGTTGAGTGCGTGGGCGTGGGTGATGTTGTAATCACGGCGGCGTCGACCGACCGCAGCGGCGTGGTAGGCACATACAAGCTCACTGTCAACAAGTACATCGCCGCCACCGGCATCTCTATCAAGCCTCTTGACGGCCCGGTATGTATCAGCTATGGCGCTTTCGCCCTCGAAGCCACCTACGAGCCTACAGGCGCAACTGTCGGTTCTGTAGAATGGACTTCCGACAACGAAGGCATCGCCGCAGTGCGTCGCGGTATCGTTACACCTACCGGCTTCGGTACCTGCAACATCACTGCCAAGTGTCTTGAAAACGGCGCAAGCGCATCTGTAACCGTTACCGTAGAGCCCGGCTTCTATGTGATGGATCCCACCACTAACTACGGCAGCTTTATATGCAGCGACGGCGAAAAGCCCAATACAAACGGTGTAAACGGAACATGGCGTGTCACCATTCCCGTTCCCAACGAAGGAGGCAAGTGGCGTCGCGACATCAAGATTGACTGCAACAATAATAATACGTTTGAGATGCGCCTTAAGAGCTATCCCGTGTTCGCTATCCGTATGACCAAGCTCAACGGCGGTAACGCTACCGGCGACATTGTGGAACTCAACAAGGGCGGTGCCGGCAACCCCAACCCGAAGAACGGTATCGACCTCGGCGACGGAACCCAGCTGCTTATCTACAACCTCGGTACCCGCCCCGCATACGAAGGTCTGGATCAGGCTCTCTTCCGCGTGTTCCAGTTCAAGATTGCCGATATTCCTTGGGCAAATATGACTCCGGCTACCGCATACTACGATGTATACTGGGCACGCACCTTCAAGAGCGAAGATGAAGCCAAGGCTTTTGCCGAAGCTCAGGTAGCACGTGGTGAATAATCTATCAAAACCATCTAAAACGACAATGAAAAAGATATTGACATTCATATTGTCGGCCGCCTCGATTCTCGCAGCACAGAGCTGCTGCGAGATTGAGGACGGATGGACCGACATCGACAGCTGGCCAGCTCCGGCTAAAAAATACGAGCCCCGCACGGACTATACATTCAACCACCCGTGCATGCTCCACAGCGCTTCCGACCTTGACTACACCAAGAGCCATCTCGGACAGGAGCCTTGGGCAGAGGCTTACAACAAGCTGCTTACAAGCGGCTTCTGCAACGCCAACTATAAGCCGCGCCCTGTGGAATACCTCGCGCGTCTTGACGCCGGAAACTGGGGCGACGGCGGCGGCCGCTGGGACGATGCCGGTATCCGCGACCTCTTCTATCCCGGTATCCACAACAACTATGTGAATTTCTATCAGGACTGCGCTGCCGCATACCAGCTCGGCCTTAAATGGAAACTCGCCGGCGACGGTCAGGCCGCCGCAGCTGCCATCAACATTCTTCAGGAATGGGCAAAGGTGAACAAAGGCCTGCTCCTTGGCCGCGGCCCGCGCTTCAAGGACGAACCGGTTGACCCCAACGAGTATCTGATTATGTTCCAGATACATCAGGCTGCCAATGCTGCCGAACTCGTTCGCGACTTCAACGACTGGGACAAGTCGGACGAATTCAAGCAGGTTGTGACTTGGATGACAGAGCATTTCTATCCTTTCTGCTCCAAGTTTATAGCCACCAACATCAACGACCACTCGTGGATGAACTGGGACCTCGCGTCGATGACCGCCATGCTGTCGATAGCCATTCTTGGCAATGACATGGACAAGGTGAACGAGGCTATCCTCCACTTCAAGATGGGTCTTGGCCCGGGCTGCATCATGCGCAAGGGCGTTATCGAAGTGTCCGACGACCCCTCCGGCACAGGCGAGAAGCTTGCGCAGGGCAATGAATCGGGCCGTGACCAGGGTCACAACGTGCTCTGTGCCGCCATGGTGGGCGCTTTCTGCCAGATGGCATACAATATCGGCGAAGACCTCTTCTCCTTTGAGGACGGACGCGCTATCGCTTTCGCACAGTACATTGCCAAGTACAACCTCGTGAAGCCCGAACTCGGCAAGGATTACGACAGCGGCAATCTTACCGACGCATCGTTCCGCTATCCCGAAAGCTCGATGCCTTTCAAGGAGTACAGCTACAATGGCGGCACCATGACCAAGATTTCGGCAGCAGGCCGAGGCAACGTCCGTCCCTGCTGGGACCTTTGGGCCGGCTACTGCAAGAGCCACAACGTGAAGGCTACCTACATACAGCAGATGGCCGAGCACTTCCGTCCTGACGGCGGCGGCGGCAACTCCGGCGGCAACTCCGGCGGCTTCGACCAGCTCGGGTTCTCCACCCTGATGCACCATCGCGAATAATATTGCTCAATTACTTTGATTGGCAGGGGCATAAAAACAAGATTCAGGTTTTTATGCCCCTGTTTTTCACAAAATCACTATTTTTGTAGACAAGATGAATCTTACACGTAAAATCACGTTATCTATAGCTCTTGCAGCAAGTCTTGGCGCCGCCGCCGATGTGGTGACATATCCGGCGGGACAGGGCGTGGAAACCACGGAGGATTACTCTGTGGCGGTGCGGCAGGGCGGTTCCGGCTGGAAGCCGGTGGCTGTCTATCCCGTCAAGGTCGACGAGGTGCGTGGCACCAGGCATTGTGTGGAACTCGCCTCTATGGCCTATTTCGACTTCAGCGGAACGGTTGAGGTGCGGGTGGTGCATAACCGCGGAGCGGTTGAGGCGGCGCGAGTGCGCCCCCTGTCGCAGGGCATAAAGCCGTCGGTGCAGGGCGACACCCTCACGTTCTCGCTTTCACACCCGGCCAATCTCTCGGTAGAGGTCAACGGCGATATCTTCCATAATCTCCATCTATTTGCCAACCCGCTCGATGCCCGCCGTCCGTCGGCCAAGGAAATAAAGCGCGCGGGTCGCAAAGGCTCTAAGCTCGTTTACTTCGCTCCGGGTGTGCACCGCCTTCCCGGCGACACCCTGCGGGTGGCTTCGGGTAGCATGGTGTATGTCGACGGCGGCGCGCGGGTGCTGGGCACTCTCATAGTCGACGGCGAGCGCGATGTGCGCATCTATGGTCGTGGCGAGGTGCATCCTGCGGGTCGTGGAGCCGGCGTGTATGTGAAGCGTTCCAAGAAAGTCGAGGCAGAGGGTATCATTGTCACCCAGCTGCCGGTAGGGCAGAGCGATTCGGTGGCTGTGACAAACGTCAAGGCCATCAGCTCCTACGGCTGGGGTGACGGTATGAATGCCTTTGCAAGCAGCAATGTGCGCTACGACAGCGTGTTCTGCCGCAACAGCGACGACTGTTCCACCATATATGCCACCCGTATGGGTTTCAAAGGCAGCTGCAAGAACATTCTTATGGAAAATTCCACGCTGTGGGCCGACGTGGCACACCCTATCATGATAGGCATACACGGCAATGTCGAAGAGCCGGACACTATCGAGAATATAACTTACCGCAATATCGACATTCTCGACCATCAGGAGCGGCAGCTCGACTATCAGGGTTGCTTTGCCATAAACTGCGGCGATGAGAACCTTATCCGCAATCTTGTTTTCGACAATATCCGCGTCGAGGATTTCCGCCTCGGCCGCTTGGTGGACATACGCATTTTCTACAATAAGAAGTACTGCCTTGCGCCGGGTCGCGGCATTCACAATGTCCTTTTCAAGGATATAGTCTACAACGGCGGCCGCTCCGAGCTGTCAATCATAGCCGGGTATGACGACAGCCGCAAGGTGAGCGGCATCACGTTCGATAATCTTGTAATCAACGGAGTGCGCATCACCGACGATATGCCCGGCAAGCCCAGATGGTACAAGACCGGCGATATGGCCCGCATCTTTATCGGCGAGCACGTCGATGATGTGGTGTTTAAGTGATTAAGTGATTAGGTGGTTAGGTGATTAAGTTTACCAAGGACATATGAAAAAACTGATATATGCGATTTTGGCAATGGCGTCGATTGGCGCCAAAGCAGAGGTAGTGACATATCCTGCTGGCGATGGTGTGCTTACATCGTCGGATTATACCGTGGAAGTGCGTCAGGGCGGCGACTGGCAGCCGGTGGCGGTCTATCCAGTGAGCGTTTTCAACGTTGATAAGGCCAAAGATGCCGTAGAACGTGCCTCGATGGCTTACTTCGATTTCGATGGGCCGGTGGAAGTGCGCCTCGTCCATCATCTCGGAGCGGTCGATAAGGCCGCCGTGCGCCCCCTTTCGCGAGGCATAGTGCCCGAATTGAGCGGCGACACAATCAGCTTTTCGCTGACCGGGTCTGAAAATCTGTCGGTAGAGATAAACGGCGATCGTTTTCACAACCTCCACCTGTTTGCAAATCCGGTCGATGCCAACCGTCCAACAGCCAAGGAGCTGAAAAAGCTTAAGAAAAACAAGAAGTTCGTCTATTTTGCTCCCGGTGTGCACCAGCTGCCCGGCGACACTATGAGGGTCGAATCAGGCACGACGGTGTATGTCGACGGCGGTGCGCGCGTATACGGCGCTATCATAGCCGACGGTGTTCGCGATGTAAAGATATACGGTCGTGGCGAGGTGCACCCCGCCGGCCGTGGATCGGGCGTGAACATACGCCGGTCGAAGAATGTGGAGGTCGACGGCTTGGTGACCACGCAGCTGCCTGTGGGCGGTTCCGATTCCGTAAGGGTGTCGAATGTCAAGGCTATAAGCAGTTATAACTGGGGCGACGGCATGAATGTGTTTTCAAGCTCTAACGTGCACTACGACCGTGTGTTCTGCCGCAACAGCGACGACTGCTCCACGGCTTATGCCTCGACTCAGGGCTACAAGGGCAGCTCCAGGAACGTGCTTGTGGAAAACTCCGTACTGTGGGCCGACGTTGCACACCCCATCAACGTAGGCGGCCATGGCGACCCGGCCGGAAGCGACACCGTGGAGAACGTCACATACCGCAATATCGATATTCTCGACCATGCCGAGAAGCAGCTCGACTATCAAGGCTGTATGGCTATCAATCCCGGCGACAATGTGTTGGTTCGCAATATTGTTTTCGAGGATATACGGGTGGAGGATATCCGCAGGGGGCAGTTGCTCAACGTCCGCATCGGTTTCAACAAGAAATATTGCGTGTCGGTGGGGCGTGGTGTTGACAATGTGCTGTTTAAGAACATAAGCTACAACGGCACGAACAGCAACCTCTCGATAATTGCCGGCTACGACGAAGACCATAAACTGTCGGGCATCACATTTGATAATCTCGTTATCAACGGAGTGCGCATCACCGACGATATGCCCGGCAAGCCCAGATGGTACAAGACCGGCGATATGGCCCGCATCTTTATCGGCGAGCACGTCGATGGTGTGGTGTTTAAGTAGTTAGGTGTTTAAGTGGTTAGGTGGTTGGGTTTCACCAAAGACATATGAAAAAACTGATATATACACTTTTGGCAACGGCGTCGCTTGGAGCGGCTGTGTTGCCGGCCAATGGCGAAGTAAGGGGCGGTAAGCCCGACTGGATTAACTTCGGATTCTACGAGAAAGCGAACGACGAGCTTGCATCGGCTGCCGTCGACAGTGCCCGCGTGGTATTTCTCGGCAATTCCATAACTCAGTTTTGGGTCGAGCGTCGTCCCGGCTTTTTCGCCGCGCATCCCGGCTATGTGGGCCGTGGCATTGCCGGGCAGACCACTTACCAGTTTTTGGGGCGTTTCCGCGAAGATGTTATCAATCTTCGTCCTGCCGTGGTGGTAATCAATGCAGCCACTAACGATGTGGCCGAGAACACCCACGTCTATGACGAAGAACGCACTTTCGGAAACATTGTGTCGATGGTGGAGCTTGCTCAGGCAAACGGCATCAGGGTGATTCTCACTACCACGTTGCCGGCCATAGGGTTTGGTTGGGATCCGACAATTACCGATGCTCCCGCCAAGATTGCGGCGCTCAACAAGCGGCTGCGAGCTTACGCATCGGATAAAAACATTCCTTTTGTAGATTATTACTCGGCTATGGCCGCCGATGACGGCAGCGGCGCGCTCAAGCCGGGATATAGCAATGACGGTGTTCATCCCACTGTCGAGGGCTACGAGGTGATGGAAGCGCTCATCGTGCCCGTAATCAATTCTGTACTGTGATATGAAAAAGATAATGGCACTGCTGTTTGCGGCAGTGATGGCGGGCGCTATGCTTGCCGACGCAAAGATAAAGCATCCGAGCCTGCTTTTCACACCCGACAGGGTGGAGGCGGCCCGCAATGCTGTGAAATCCGATACCGCCATGGCCTCTGCATGGCATAAGATACTCGCCGAGGCCGACGCGCAGCTTGTCAAAGGCGATGTGCGCAAACTCGAGTACCCGGCACTGGCTTTCCAGATGACCGGCGACAAGCGCTATGCCGACAAGATCCGCGAGGTGCTGCTCAAAACGGCCAAGGTGAAGTCGTGGGGCGATTCCGAGATGCTTGCCCGCAAGCCCGCGTGGCGCTCGGAGCTGCAGATGGCGCATCGTGCATTTCAGCTCGCTCTGGCTTATGATGCTGTATACAACGAGCTTAGTGCCTCCGACCGCCGCGAGATAGCGCAGGGACTCTACAATCTCGCGGTTGAGCCGCTGCTCGGCGACTGGCTCAACGAGCCTACGCGGGTGCATTCGCTCAACTCGATGGGCCACAACTGGTGGACCTCATGCGTGGGTATGGGAGGTATTCTCGGCCTTGCTTTGGCAAACGAGCTGCCCGGCATGGAGGCGCAGGTGGAGGCAGCCGTGGAGTCGCTCCCTGAGTGGTTCGATTTCGCCGGCGATGTCATACAGCGCAAGCCCAAGACTTTCGACCGCGACGGCGGTATGTACGAGAGCATCAACTACGCGAGCTTCGGTACGACGGAGGCTCTGCTGCTGCGCCTTGCGTGGCTCAACAGCCACCCCGGAGCCAAGCTTGAGCCTATAGACCAGATGGAAAAACTCGCCCCATTCTTCTGCCATGTGGCTTATCCACGCACAGGCGAGCTATATAGCATAAACTTCGGCGACAGCCATAAGAATGTTACCGGCGAAGCCTCTATGCTGTTGGCCTATGCCATGGGGGCTGAGGCGCCCGAAACGCTATGGTATGTCGACCAGCTCCGTGCCGGACAGCATCGCGAGGGCTTCCCGCGCCATTTCCCCATGGGCTTCCTCTATATCCCGCGCGGTAAGAAGGCGCCGGCAAGTCCCGCGCTTCCCACCTCGCATCTGTGGAAGGACTTCGGCTGGGCCACTATGCGCGATTCGTGGGATAAGGACGCCACGATGCTGGCAGTGAAAAGCGGTATGACGTGGAATCATAGCCATGCCGACGCCAATTCGTTCATTGTTTTCCACAAAGGTGTCGACATTATCAAAGACGCCGGTAACTGTAGCTATGGCAAGCCCGAGTATCGCGGCTACTTCTTCCAGAGCGACGCACACAATGTGGTGAAGTTCGACGGCGAGGGGCAGCCCGCTTATCAGCAGTACCACGGCGCTATGCTGCCCGGCTCTGTGAGCGGTCTTCTCGATGCGGGCAATATCAAGTATGTGATGGCCGACGGCACAGGGCCGATGAGCCACGCCTTCAACCGTAACTTCCGCCATTTCCTGTGGATAGACAATGTTATCTACATTATTGACGACCTCGGCAGCCATAAGCCGGGGCACTACGAATGGCTGTGGCACCCCGGAGGCGAGGCCGTCAAGCGCGGCTACGACCTCAATGTCACCAACGGCAACTCCGCCGTGGCAATTCGTCCGCTATATCCCCGTCTGTTGGCTTACAGCGGCTTTGTGCACGACTATCCCGACGATTTGTACTGGGAAGAGCGTCAAGGCCCTACCGAAGACCTCCGTGGCACCGAGAAATACTGGAGCTTCCACCTGCCCGAAACCGTGAGCAAGGTAAAGGGGGTGACTGCCGTAATACTCAAGGACAGCCCCGACCAGAAAGAGCTTCCGCAGATGGAACGCAGGCAGGGCGCCGACTGGATAGGTCTGCGCGTGACTTACAAAGGCAAGGTTACCGACATATACATCAACCAGCTTGCCGACGGACGGCTGATGCACCTCAACTCGTGGATCGAAGCCGACGGGTGGAATACCGACGCCTATATGTTTGCGGTGTCTTATCCCGAAGGCACTTCTTCGGCTGATGCCAAGGAGCTGTTCATAGGCCACGGCAGCAGCCTGCGCCGTGGGGACGATGTGCGCTTCTCGTCGCTTGCCAAGCTCAATGTGATAGCCAAGGACGGCAAAGTGCAGGCGGCAGGCCAACCCCGTATGCGCTTCTCCCTCAAGCAGAACGGCAAACTCCGCAAATACACCCTCACCGCCGACTAACCCCCGCCATTACAAAACATAATTGCCCGCAGCCTGAATCTCGGTTGCGGGCAATTATGTTTAGAGGAATTATACTGTAAATCCTGAAGTTATGAAGTTTTGGAAATAAACAGGAGGTATCACTATTTCGTTCAGAGCCGTGTCGGCCGTCTTTATAGACAGAGCGCCACGGAGCGCCCCGTAGTTGAAAGATGCAAATTGCACCAAAGCAAGGGGGTTGAATTCGACCCGTCCTTCGTTGTTGCGGAGCTCTTCGACGGATTCTTGCGAAATTTCGAAATAGCTCGTCATAACGGCTTTCATTATAAATTCGCCTGAAGATGATGCCGAGAGGGTTATTTTGTTTGCAAGAAGACGTTGTTCTTCGTCGTAGGAGAACTCTATGTCGGTGTTGAATGATATTTCGCGACCCGTTTCCAGTGGCTTGTCGGTGAGGACGGCAAACTGCTCAAGATCTATTTTTCTGTATTTATACTGCATAGGTTGTCGGTGTTGATATATTGAAGAAGCTTCCCGAGCTTGTCTTAGCTGAATATACCTTGCTGCTTGCTGTTTGTTTGTGGGTGATTCTTGCCGGGAATGAGATTGTGGCTGTAAATTCGTAGGGACGGTCGATATGGACTATCTGTTTGCCGATGGCACTTTGTATTCGGCTAATTGTTTCGAGAGTAAGGTTTTCCGCTCCTTTGAGTATTTTTGCCACATAGGCGGGAGATACTTCCATTTTTTCGGCCAGTGCCTTTTGTGTCATTTCGTTTGTGCGCAGGTAATGGTACAATGCAAGTGCCACGTCCTGCGACATAGAGCGCCACGCGCGGCTTTCCTTGCGTTCGCGTGCACGCCGAGCAGAAGCCTCGGAGCGAGGTCTGATCGCGGCGTCAAGTTTATCTAAGTTCAATTCCATAATTAGTTGTTAACCAATCTGCGATTATATAGGGGACTGCTATGAAAAGTTGTCTATCAAATATTTTCGTACACGACGTATGTCTTTAAGTACAAAATCTTTGATTCCGGGCGAAGTCTGTATTTTATCTCCGAGCTTTATGCCTCCACCTGTTATAACATATTTGTTTGGCGCAAGTTTTATGGCATAAAGCCTTAACAGAGATGGCCGTCCGGGACCGTATGATTTTACAGGAGTATATTCGTATACGTTTTTAAATTCGCCATCAAGATATTTAAAATGTGAGTCTAAATCAGGGATTTCATTATTTTCTGAGTTTAGGGCAAGCTCTTCTAAAAATATTTCTAACTCTTCTGCCTCTTTGATTACCTGCCGTGTGGCTGACTCGATATTTGGTATATTTTTCCATACTTCATTTTCCAAAAAGCTTTCATTTTCTTTAAAGAAAGTGCGTACATATGTTGTGTCATTGTGCATGTCAAAAAATTTGTCGTATTCATTGTCTTCTTCGCCATATTTGATGCTTAGCAGACTTTTCCCAAAAATTGATACAATAGAGATATCATCATCGTTGTTTTTCATAATATTAATTTGTGGGTTAATATATAAAAAATTATTCTATAGCGCAAAGGTATGAATTTCTTGGGATAGCACAAAATAAAAAGACAATAAAATTAACTTATAGGTTGATTTTTGTATGGGCATTTGTGGTTAAGTGGCGGGGTGGGGCTTGTCGTATTATGTTGCGAATGAGAAATGCTATGTTTATGAAGTTTAAACGATATTTGGCCTGTTTGTTGGCAGGTGTTGCCGCGTTCGGTGTTGCCGGGCAGTCGGTTTATCCGGGACAGCACGAAGGGCGGCTGGCTGTGGAAATGAAAGGTGATGTGAAGGCGTATGCTTTCGACCTTAGGGACGTGCGGCTGCTTCCGGGGCGTGTGCGTGATAATTTGGAGCGCGATTCGGCGTGGATGGCCTCGGTAGAGGTGCGCCGACTGGTACACAGTTTCCGCAATAATGCCGGAGTGTTTGCCGGCTTGGAGGGCGGCTATGAGAGCATACCGAAGTACGGAGGCTGGGAATCGCTCGACTGCGACCTGCGCGGACATACCACCGGCCATTTCCTGTCGGCCTGTGGCCTTATGTACGCGGCCACCGGCGCAGAACTGTTCAAGCTTAAAAGCGACAGCATTGTCGACGCCCTTGCCGAGGTGCAGACAGCGCTCGGCTCTTCAGGCTATCTCAGCGCTTTCCCGGAGCAGCTGATAGAGCGCAACCTCGCGGGGAAAAGTGTGTGGGCGCCGTGGTACACGCTCCATAAGATATTGGCCGGGCTTATCGACTCGTATCTGTACTGCGGCAACGACCGCGCCCTCGAAGTTGCCAACAAGATGGCCGACTGGGCCTATGCCAAGCTGATAGGCAGGCCGGAGGAAACGAGGCGCCTGATGCTGCGCAACGAGTTCGGCGGCGTCAACGAGGCTTTCTATAACCTCTATTCCATCACTGCCGACAAGCGCCACAAGGAGCTTGCCGAGTATTTTTATCACAACGATGTAATAGACCCGTTGCGTCACGGCAGGGACGATATGGGCACAAAGCATACCAATACCTTTATTCCCAAATTGATAGGCGAGGCTCGCAACTACGAGTTGTGCGACGCGGAGCATAGCCGTGATATGGCGGAGCTATTCTATGGCACGGTGACGGGAAGCCACGCTTTCGTTACAGGCTCTGTGAGCCAGAAAGAGCATTTTTTCGATACTTCCAAGTTCTCGAAATTCCTCAACGGTTATACCGGCGAAAGCTGCTGCACATACAATATGCTCAAGCTCGCGCGTCATCTTTTCTGTTGGGACGCCTCGGCGGCGGTTGCCGATTATTATGAGCGGGCGCTATACAATCATATCCTCGCGCAGCAGGACACCGAGAGCGGCATGGTGTGCTACTTCCTGCCTATGCTCAGCGGCGCATACAAGGTTTACAGCACGCCGGAGCATTCGTTTTGGTGCTGCGTGGGCAGTGGCTTCGAGAGCCACGCCAAATATGCCGAGGCGATATATTATCACGGCGACAATGAGTTGTTCGTAAATATGTTTATGCCGTCGGAACTGAACTGGCGGGATAAGGGTCTAAGGCTTACCCAGCGCACGCGCTTCCCTGAGGAACAGACTACCGTGCTCACAGTCAACGAAGCACCGTCGTCGAAACTCGCCATATCGCTGCGCTATCCTGAGTGGAGCGGCAAGCCTGTGGTTAAGGTCAACGGGCGCAAGGTTGCCGTCAAGGCTGCTCCGTCGTCGTATATCACTCTGAACCGCCGTTGGAAAGCCGGCGACAGAATCGAGGTGGAATATCCGATGAGCCTGCGTGTGGAAACTGCTCCCGACGATGCCTCTCGCGGAGCGCTTATGTACGGCCCCGTGGTGCTGGCCGGAGATCTGGGCACAGAGGGTATGGTCGCTCCGGCGCCGTTTTCCGACCCCACGGTCCGGAATGATTACTATGCGTACGACTACAAAATCCCTGCGGGGCTGAACACGACTCTTGACCCGGCGTCTGTCCGCCGCGTGGAGGGACTGAGGTTTGAAACAGCCGACGGTCGCCGCATAGAGCCGTTGTACGATATCCACCACCGTCGCTACGTGGTATACTGGAATCTAAACAAATGATATTCATAATGAAATTAGCAAGCACATTATCGGCACTACTCCTTGTCGCAGCCTCGGCCACGGCGAGAGAGTTCGTGCATCCCGGCCTGTCGTATACCGACCGGGATATCGAGCGTATGCAGCAGCTTATCGCTGATGGCGCCGAACCTTATTGCGCTACATTCGATGCGCTGAAAAACAGCAAATATTCAACTGTCGGTGCTGAAATCACCCCTATAACGAGTATTCCCGAAGGGCGCTTCAACGCCACTGTGGGCGAGGACGGACGCCGTGTCCACGATCTGGCCTTGATGTACAGACTCACGGGCGACCGCGCTTATGCCGACGAGGCTGTGAAGCGCCTTAACCGCTACAACGGCTTGACAAACTGCAGCGCCCGTGGCACCGGCCCTCTCGACAACGGCAAGGTGTATCTTATGATTGAAGGTGCCGAGCTGTTGCGCGATTACGACGGCTGGGCCGAAGCCGACCGCCGTGCCTTCGCCGATATGCTGGTACACCCCGGCTACAGCGACACCGAGTTCCCGTCGGGCAGCTACAATCTGGACGATGCCAAGAACGACGTCACATTCTACTGGAATATCTACCAGTTCGACCAAGGCCGATGGGGCAATCAGGGCCTGTTTGCCGCCCGTGCTATGATGGCTATGGGCATATTTCTTGATAACGAGAAGATTTATGACCGCGCACTGCGCTACCTGCGCAGTATGGACGCCCGCGAGGACGATATTCCATATCCCTGCCAGACGCCTGTGAGCGGCAGCGAGAACAATGCCGCCGACACCAACCGTACCCACATATCGTATAACGGCTCGTGGAAACCCTCCGACAGGCAGTTCATATCCGACGAGGCGCTCCAGTACTATATCTATGCCAACGGCCAGTGTCAGGAAACATGCCGCGACCAAGGCCACGCCATGGTGGGAGTTGGGCTGTATACCGATCTTGCCGAGATGGCCGCGAGTCAGGGTGACGACCTTTACGGCGATCTCGACTGTCGCATACTGCTCGGACTGGAGTATTCCATCAGATACAATATGACTCACGACTGGCCCGAGCCGTGGGAGCCGTCGGGCTATTCCAAGACTGAGGCCGACTGTACCTTCGATAACGGCGTTTTCTATCAGGCCAAATCACGCTCGCCGCGCTGGGAGGCTATCAAACCTTATGCCGAAGACCGCTACAAGGCGTTCAGTTGTGTGCGCTATCTCTCGCAGGCTCTTGCCCACTATAAGCACCGAGGCAGGGACAGCCGGTCGGAATCGCTTGACCCTTCGCGCTACGAATGGCTTCAGAAGGCTGTCGACCAATACATCGGCGACGGCATCGAGGACTGGGGCGCTTCAGGCCATCACTATGAGTGGAAAGGGTGGGGCACACTCACCAAGCGCATTCCCGAAAATTCGGACAGCGGCACAACCTCGATAGGCACCGTGGAGCCGGATAAAGCCTCGGCGCCGGAGTACTACAATGTGGCAGGCTATAAGGTGGACGGCGATAATCTTAAGACAGGTCTTTACATAGAGCGCCGTGGCAATGACAGCAACCTAATCCTCAAGGTAGAATGAGAACGCTGTTACTTTCCTTGTTTGCGTGGCTCGCATTGGCAGGAGCCGCTCAGCACGCCCCGTATAACTATGTGGCAGAGGCTCCCGGCATCGTGTCGACGGAGAACGGACAGCCACACGAAGGCTTTCTCTGGATAGCACCCGGCACTGAGCGTGTCGAAGCCCTGATGTTCGCCTTTCAGAATATGAATGAGGAAACGCTCTTCTCGATGCCGGCATTCCGCGAGCGTATGGGCGCGGCCGGTGTGGCCTTGCTTTGGATAGCTCCGGGCTTCGGACAGGAGTGGGACGTCAATCAGGGTGTGCAGGACGCTTTCGACGGTCTTTTGCGCAATATCGCCGAAACAAGCGGCCACGCCGAGCTTACCGAAGTGCCACTGATTCCTTTCGGGCATTCGGCGCAGGCAACTATGCCGTGGAATTTCGCCGCGTGGAATCCCTCGCGCACGCTGTGCCTCATATCCTACCACGGCGATGCTCCGCGCACCAATCTGTGCGGCTACGGACGCTCTAACGTGGAGTGGGGGCGCACACGCAATATCGACGGCATACCCGGCCTTATGGTTATGGGCGAGTACGAGTGGTGGGAAGCTCGGCTGCGTCCGGCTCTCGCGTTCCGTATGATGTATCCAGGTTCCTGCATATCGTTTTTAGGAGATGCGGGGCGCGGGCACTTCGATGTTTCGGACCGTACAGCCGATTATATAGCCTTGTTTGTTGAAAAAGCGATGGCTTCGCGTGGCAAGGAGCTTCGCAGGCTCGATCCTGCCGACGGCTGGCTTGCGCAGACTTGGAGCCCGGGGCAGCGCTACAGCTCGCGCTGCAAGCCGGCACCGGCTGCTGAGTACGACGGTTGCCGCCACGAGGCGTTCTGGTATATCGACGGCGAGATGGCGCGCATGGCCGAACAGCGCTATGCCGAAACCGACGGCAAGTCGCCCCGCTACCTCGCTTTTGAGTACAATGGCACGCCGGTGACATTTAACGCCAAGGGACATTGCAAGAACGTTGTCGAGGTGACGCCCGATGCCGATGACTGCTTTACCGTCGGCGTGTTCGAGTGCGACAGTACCCGCAGCATTCGGCTTGGGCAGGCAAAGGGGGCGGAGATACGCTATGTCTGCGGTCCGGCGGTGGCTCTGGGTAACGGTGTTTTTCGGGTTGACCGCAGCCATCCGACATGGCGCAACCCGAGGCGCCTCGGCAGCATCACCCTTGTAGCCGAATGGCCCGGCGACGATACCCACAAGGAAACGGTTCAGGAAATAGAAGTGCGCTTAGAGGGTATTTAATAATGTCTGTTAAAATAGTTTTGGCATGTAATAGCATGCTAACACTATGATGGCCAATGCGGCTATGGCGCATAGACCTGCGAGCTTTTTGCAATCGGAGATATAGGCAATTATGGTAAGCGCGACAAACATCGCCAATACAAAGAAAAGGCCTAATATGTATCCGATATTATTGCCGATTGACAGGCATATGGCTCCTATGATAGTCCCTGATATAGAAACCATTCTGAATATGTTGGCGTAATTGCCTTCCGGTCGTTTCATAATTATTAGCACGCTCCTTGTCGTTTCTGCTGATATACACATCTTTCAGATATGTAACTGTCAGTTTGTTGATAATGTTCGCAGAATAGCGTGTGTTTGCTATTGGGCGGGAGCCTGCTGTTGAGTGCAAGAGTGCGTGTTTTCGTATCTTGGGATATGAAACATGCACTTTCTCTTATCCTTGTGTCTGCGGCTTTGGGTGCCGCGGCCCGGTCGTTTACCTCGGTAACAACTACGGAGTCTGCCGTATGGAAGCCGGGAGCCGTAGTAAGTTTGTCGAACAAAGCCAAAGGGACGGTAGTAGAAACGCTTGCCGACAGCCTTGAATTTGGCCGTTGGGGCACCTGCTTCAACGAGCGAGGCTACGATGCCATCTCGATGCTGCCCGACAGCGCGCAGGCGTCTGTGATGCGGCGCGTGTTTGCCCCGGACGGTGAACTGCGCATAAACATGGGTCGCATACCTATGAATGCCAACGACTATGCCCGCGACTGGTACAGCTGCGACGAGGTGGCCGGTGATTTTGCGCTCGAACATTTCAACATCGACCGTGACCGCGAGGCCATTATCCCCTTTATAAAGAGAGCGCAGGCCTTATGCCCCGGTATGACGTTCTGGGCGTCGCCGTGGTGCCCGCCGTCGTGGATGAAGATAAATGCCGACTATCCAGTGCGCAGCGACCGTACCAACACTATGGATCCGCGCAAGGACGCCTTGCTGTTTGCCGGCACGCCGGACGGCAACCGCGACGACTATAAGGCGCCAAAAGGTATTTTCCCGCCGAGATTGTCCGAAACCGACTATTTCATAATGGATTCTCGTTATCTTCAGGCATATGCCGATTATTTCGGACGCTTCATCGATGCCTATGCCGCGGAGCAGATACCGATAGATATGGTGATGTACCAGAACGAGGCGTGGAGTTACACGCCATATCCCGGCTGCGCGTGGACTCCCGAGGGCATAGTTCGGTTCAATGCCGAATATCTTGTGCCAACTCTCGCCCGCACCCACCCCGGGGTGGAGGTGTATTTCGGCACTATCAACACCAATCGTTTCGATGTGATAGACAAGGTGCTGTCCGACAGCCTTATGTCGGCCTCGGTCAAGGGCGTCGGCCTTCAATGGGAAGGCGGCCAGATACTGTCGCGCCTGCGCGACAAATATCCTCATCTGCGTTATGTGCAGACCGAGGGCGAATGCGGCTGGGGGTCTTTCGACTGGAACGCCGCCGAGCATACATTTGAAAGGATAAACCATTACCTCGGAAACGGCGCGCAGGATTATACTTTTTGGAATTTCATTCTTGCAGATGACGGCGAGAGCGGCTGGGGCTGGAAGCAGAACGCCCTGATACGGGTCGATTCGGCCAAGGGTGCCTGCACGTATACTCCGGAATATTATGCCGTGCGCCACTATGCCGAATTTATACCTTCGGGCAGCCGTATCGTTGCCCGTTCGGGCGGTGATACCCCGGTGCTTGTCGCGGTAACGCCGTCGGGAACGTACGTGGTCGTAGCAGCCAATCTCGGCGACAAAAAAGCCGTGGTTTCTGCCCCGATAGGTTCGAAGTACCTCAACATCAAGCTTAAGCCCCATACTCTCACCACCCTTTCCGATGCTGTTGAGTGAAAGAGCCGCGTTGTGCGTATTTTCAGATAGTGAAGTCAATATGACTACCCGCTTAGAAAGAGAATAATCCGTTTTTATGAAGAATACCGTTTCCCTGATTGTAGCTATGGCTCTGGCGCTTCCCGCCGGGGCGCAGCATCTCAACCTTAAATCGCCCGACGGGCGCAACACGATAGAATTTGCAAAAGACGGGCGCCAGCTTACCTATTCGGTGGCTGTCGACGGCGAGCAGGTGGTGCTGCCGTCGCGTGCAGGACTCGACTTGGATAACTGGGTCTGGGAAATGGCTCTCGGCAAGCGCGACCTCGAGCAGCCTCAGTGCTGGATGGACATGCTCACTGTCGACAGTGTGAGCTATGCCGACCCTGTGCGCTCCGCATGGACGCCGCTGTACGGCGAGCGTTCGCTGGTAAAGGATAACTACAACAGCGCCACCCTCCACATGAGCCGCAAGGACAAGAGCGACTACCGCCTCGATGTGGAAGTGCGCGCATACGACGAGGGGCTTGCCTTCCGTTATTTCTTCCCCGAGCACCCGGCCGCAATCTTCCACAAGGTTGTTGCCGACCTTACAGACTATACGTTCCCTGAAGGGACTATGGCATGGAGCGAGAAGTGGGCGCAGTCGACATTCGATTATTCGCCGGTCGACTCCATAAAGAGGCCGGTAGAGCGCGCACTCACGCTTAAGACGCCCTCCGGCAAGTGGGTGGCCCTTCTTGATGCCGACGTCGACGACTGGTGCCTTACCAAGCTGCGCGCGCGCGACGGCAAGCCCGGCACTCTCGAATCGGTGATGTACTCGCCTGTCGACATCGTTACCTACTATGCCACTCCGTGGAAGGTGATAATGACAGCCGACACTCCCGGCCGCCTGATAGAGAACAACGACATAGTGCTCAATCTCAATCCGCATAGCGAAGGCGATTTCTCGTGGGTGAAGCCCGGCAAGATTATGCGTTCGCCCATATCTACTGAAATGGGATTGAAAACCATCGACTTCTGTGCCGAGCACAACATACCCTATATGCTCTACGACTGGCAGTGGTACATGCCTTGCGCCAGCCACGACGGCGATGCCACAAAGGTGGTGGAGTCGCTCGATATGAAGCGTGTGCTCGACCACGCAAAGGAAAAAGGAGTCGGGGTATGGCTGTATGTCAACCAACATGCCCTTATGAAGCAGATGGACGATGTGTTCGCCCAGCTCAAAGACTGGGGCGTGGCAGGTATGAAATCGGGCTTCGTGCAGTACGCGAGTCACCGTTGGGCCACTTGGCTGCACGATATGGTGCGCAAGGCATCGGAGTACGGCATTATGATGAATATACACGACGAATACCGTCCGTCGGGCTTCTCGCGCACCTATCCCAACCTGCTCACGCAGGAAGGAATCTGCGGCAACGAGGAATTTCCCGATGCCACCCACAATACAATTCTGCCGTTTACCCGCATGCTGAACGGCGCGGCTGATTACACCATTTGCTACTACGACAAGCGACTTAAGAACACCCACGCGCATCAGCTTGCTGCCTCGCTCGTGTTCTACAGCCCTCTGCAGACTATCTACTGGTACGATAATCCCACAATGTATGGCGGCGAGCCTGAAATAAAGTGGTTTGAGGACCTCGAAACAGTGTTTGACGACACCAAGGTGCTGTCCGGCTATCCCGGCGAGAGCATCGCCGTGGCGCGTCGCAAGGGCTCGGACTGGTGGGTGGCCGCGCTCGCTAACAACGAAGGTGGCCGGCAGGAAATCAAGCTCGACTTCCTCGAGCCCGGTGCCAAATATGTGGCAGAGATATACACCGACGATGAAAAGGCCGGCACACGCACGCAGGTGGCCATCAGCACCAAGAAGGTGAAGAGTTCCGACACGCTTCGTTTCGATCTCAAACCCCGTGGCGGCGTGGCGTTAAAAATAACCCGCATTTGAGTGTGATGCCGTTCTGCATCGTATTATATGCGTAACTAAGGTACAAACAAGGTAAAAAAGACTGTGTTAGGACGCAGTTTTTTAAGGTTGGATAATGATTTATTAAGGTTAATGGACAAATTGAAATTCCTGATGATAATGATTTGCATCTCGTTCGCTGCGACAGCGGGCGGGAAGCAAATCTTGTCTAACCCGGCGAATGCCGGTGGCGACATCTATGTTAACCCCATTATCCATGCCGATTACTCCGATCCCGATCCTGTTGCCGCTCCCGACGGCAAGACTTTCTATATGACCGCGTCGAGCTTCCAGTGTACCCCGGGCCTGCCGATTCTGAAATCGACCGACCTCGTTAACTGGACTCTCGTCAACCACGCCATCAAAGACGTTCCTCCGGCAGAGTTCTACAGTGCCGCGCCCCGCCACGGCAAGGGAGTGTGGGCGCCCTGCATTCGCTATCACGGCGGCGAGTACTACATCTACTGGGGCGACCCTGACTTCGGTATCTACATGGTGAAGGCTTCCGACCCCGAGGGGCAGTGGAGCGAGCCTGTGCTTGTCAAGGCCGGAAAAGGACTTATCGACCCCACGCCTTTGTGGGACGAGGACGGCAAGGCATATCTTGCCAATGCCTGGGCGGCTTCGCGTGCCGGTTTCAACAGCATAGTCACTATAAGCGAGATGAGTGCCGACGGCACCCGCGTGCTTGGCTCGCCGGTTATAGTTTTCGACGGCAACGACGGCATCAACCACACCATCGAAGGACCGAAATTGTACCGTCGTGGAGAGTACTATTATATTCTCGCCCCTGCAGGAGGCGTGGTCGATGGCTGGCAGCTTGCCCTGCGCTCGAAAAACATATACGGGCCTTACGAGAAAAAAATAGTTATGGCGCAAGGCTCCGCGCCATTCAACGGCCCTCACCAAGGAGGCTGGGTAACTACTGCCGCAGGCGAGGACTGGTTTATAAACTTTCAGGACAAGGCCGCCTATGGCCGAGTGCTCCATCTCAATCCTCTCCGTTGGGTCGACGGCTGGCCGGTGATAGGCGAGGACGCCGACGGCGACGGCTGCGGCCAGCCCGTGGTGAAGCATCGCAAGCCTGCCGGATTGCAGCCCTCCGAGGGCGGTGTGCGAGGCAGCGAGCTCTTCCAGTGGCACGCCAATTACAACGATTTCTTCGGATTCCCGGCACCCGGTGCCATGATGCGCCTCTACGGCCACAAACTGTCTGAAAACTTTGTCAATCTTTGGGAAGTGCCCAATCTGTGGTTGCAGAAATTCCCCGCCGAGGAATTTACGGCAACAGCCAAGGTGCAGGTGTCGGCCAAGTCGGTGTCGGAAGGCGTGTCTTCCGGTATCATAGTGATGGGATGGGACTACTGCCGCCTCGGCCTTGCCAAAGAAGGCGATGATTTCGTGCTTCAGATGGCGCGTTGCACCGACGCTGAGCAGGGTTCGCCCGAATCTGTTGCCGAAATCGCCCGGATAGAGCCGTCGCGCGTGTACGGCGCAGGGCTTTACCCCAATATGGAGCGTGATTTGTGGCTCCGTGTCAAAGTAGGACGCGACGGTATGTGCCGCTTCTACTACAGCCTTGACGGAAAACGCTATGCCGCAGCCGGAGAGCCTTTCAAGGCCCGTGCCGGAAAGTGGATTGGCGCCAAGATAGGATTTTACAGCATTACACCTTTCACTACCGCCGACCGCGGGTGGATGGATATTATAGATTTCGATATAAAATAGCCATGCGTCTGACAGCTATTCTTCCATTTTCTATTCTTCTCGCATCATGCGCCTCGACAGCCTCGACAGAGAGCTTCAATGTCGATCAGGCTCTTGAATACTGCAACACGCAGGTTCACCGCAGCCTTGCCGCGCTTGGTGCTGATTCTACCGACTACACTATGATGCCCCGCAATATCCAGGGCACCGACTCTGCGTGGGCCTGCCGCAAGGCTTCGCCCGACGAGTGGTGCTCGGGTTTCTGGCCGGGCATATTGTGGTACGACTTCGAGTCGTCCCGCGACGAGATTGTGCGCGAGGAGGCCGAGCGATATACCGAGGCCCTCGAGTATCTGTCGCAGCGTCCGGCATTCGACCACGACCTCGGATTCCTGATGTTCTGCAGCTACGGCAATGCCTACCGTCTTACGGGCTGTCCCAAGTTCCGCGATATAATACTTGCCAGTGCCGACACTCTCGCCACACTTTTCAACCCCAAGGTAGGCACCATTCTTTCGTGGCCGCGAAATGTGGAAATGCTCGGTGGCCACAACACCATAATGGACAATATGATAAACCTCGAGATGCTTTTCTGGGCATCGAAGAACGGCGGCGACAAGCGCCTCTACGACATCGCGCTCAAGCACGCCGAAACCACGATGGAATATCATTTCAGGCCGGACGGCACCTGCTACCATGTGGCGGTATACGACCCTGAGAGCGGAAAATTCATAAAGGGTATGACCCACCAAGGGTATTCCGACAGCTCTACAAAGGCGCGCGGGCAGGCCTGGGCCGTGTACGGCTACACGATGGTTTTCCGCGAAACGCAGGATCGCCGTTTCCTCGATTTGGCCTGCAAGGTTACCGACGCTTACCTCAAGCGACTCCCCGAGGACTATGTGCCGTACTGGGATTTCGACGACCCCGCCATTCCTGACGCGCCGCGCGACGCTTCGGCGGCAGGCGTGGTAGCCTCGGCCCTGCTCGAGCTTCAGGCATATGTCACCCCCGAAAAACGCGACGAGTACCGCGACGCGGCAGTGAAGATGCTCGCATCGCTCAGCAGCGACGAGTACCGCTCCGGCGACAAGCGCCATTCGTTCCTCGACCATTCCACCGGGCATAAGCCCGCAGGCTCGGAGATAGATGCCGCCATAGTGTATGCCGACTACTACTATATCGAAGCCCTGCTCAGATTAAAGAAGCTTGAAACCAATTCGGCAGTACTTGCCAACTTATAATCATCGATGATTCTTAGATACGTTGGCTCGGATTTGTTTTTGCGCTCGACTTATTCGTATCTTTGCATCATCATTTCAGCACGTATGAAAAAAACTCACCTCCTTATAGCACTGGCGCCTCTTATGGGCGCTTGTGCCGTTAATACCGGGCAGGTCGAAGTCACGGTGGAGAATCCTGCCACAGCCTCGCCCGAAACAGCTATTGTGGAGCTGCCTGCCTCCGACATTCTCGGACGCCTTGGTAGCGATTGCTTCGTGGTTACCGACTCGGAAGGCCGCGAGCTATGCTCGCAGCTCACGCACGATTCTTTGATAATTTTCGAGGCTGCAGTGGCTCCCGGAGCGAAGGCTACCTACTACGTGGCGGCGTCGGACACTATGCCGACGTATGCGCCGGTGGCTGTGGGGCGCCTTTACCCTGAGCGTGCCGACGACCTCGCGTGGGAGAATGACTTGGTAGGATTCCGTGCCTACGGCCCTGCCACACAGGCTAAAGGCGAGCGTGCTTTCGGCTACGACATATTTATGAAGCATTATTCGGCAGAGCCTGTGCTCGAACGCCTCTACGAGCCGGAAACCTCTCCGGCAGTATGGGCCAAGGTGGACTCTCTGAGGGCTATAGACCCCGTGCTTGCCGAAGATTTCATTAAGACGTTCTCTTACCATATCGACCACGGGCTGGGTATGGACTGCTACGCCGTGGGACCTACGCTCGGAGCCGGAGTAGCTGTGCCGCTGCTTGAAGGCGACTCGCTGTCCTACTCGTGGTGCTACGACAAGGCAGAGGTGCTTGACAACGGCCCGCTGCGCTACACCGTGCAGCTCGATTTCGCTCCGAGAGCCGTGGAAGGCGACAGCGCCGTGGTGGAGCATCGCCGTATCAGCCTCGACAAAGGCGCGCAGCTTAACCGCACACTTGTGTGGTACGACGGTCTTGGCTCGGATATCGACATCGTGGCCGGCTTCCCTCTGCGCGATAATCCCGCCTTTGTGCAGGGCGACAACATTCTTGCCGTCGCTGATCCTACCCAGGGTGACGATAACGGCAAGGCTCTTCTCGGAATAGTATTTCCGGCAGAGGCCGAAATGGCTCCTGTGATAGACAATCACCGTTTGGTAAAGACCTCCATATCACCCGACGGCGCGCTTGCATACGAGTGGGGCTTCGCGTGGGATCGCGAAGGCAAGTACCCCGACATACAGGCGTGGGCGGCCTATCTCCGCAGTGTTGACAATGCCAGAAAAAATCCTTTGAAAATATCATATAAATGAACGAGATACTTAAATTTGAACCGATATTCAAGTCTGTGATATGGGGCGGACGCCGCATTGCCGAGTTTAAGGGAATGCCGCCGCAGGGCGACCATATAGGCGAAAGCTGGGAGCTATCGCCCATGCCCGGCCATGAATCAGTAATATCGCAGGGAAGCCTCAAGGGCGAAACACTCCCTGCCGCCATCGCCGCTCACGGAGCCGATATAATGGGCGAACGCCTGTATAACCGTTTCGGAGGCAAGTTTCCCTTGTTGGTGAAGCTTATAGACTCTGCCGACGATTTGTCGGTGCAGGTGCATCCCGACGACGCTCTCGGAGCGAAGCGCCATAACTCTCTTGGCAAAACCGAGATGTGGTACTCTGTAGCTCCGGCGGAAGGCGCGTATCTATACGCCGGTTTTTCCCGCAAGCTCGATGTGGCCGAGTACCGACGCCAAGTGGCTGAAAACGAAATCATACCGTCGCTCCGCAAGTATTTTACCAAGCCTGCCGATGTGTTTTTTCTTCCGGCAGGACGTGTCCACAGCATAGGCCGTGGAAACTTTGTGCTTGAAATACAGGAGGCATCCGATATAACATACCGTATCTACGATTACGACCGCCGCGATGCCGAGGGCAATCCCCGGCAGCTCCATGTGGAGGAATCTGTCGACGCTATCGATTTCGACGATACTGCCGACGTGCCCGTACCCAATGTGCGGCCTGAGGCCGGACGCACGTCAATGCTTGCCGATTGCGCTTATTTCACCACTGAGGTTAGCGGCATTGACGGCTGCACTGTGTTCGACCTCTCCAATCGCGATTCGTTCACTATACTTGTGGTTACCGAAGGCGAGCTCGAGCTGCGCTCCGAAGGCGGCAGCGTGGGTCTGCGCCAAGGCGAAACGGCACTTGTGCCCGCGAGCGTGGCTCGTCTTGAAATATGCGGCAAGGGTGCCGTGGTTTCCACCTATATTAAATAGCCTCTAAACTATGTATAAAAACGACCAACGCACAGTGATAACCCTCGATGCCGGGGGCACAAACTTCGTGTTCAGCGCGATGCGGGGCTACGAGTTCATAATCGAGCCTATCACATATCCGTCGAACGCCCACGACCTCGATCTATGCCTCGCCACTATGGTGAAAGGCTTTACCGAGGTAATATCGCAGCTTAAGGAAAAGCCGGTGGCAATCAGTTTCGCTTTTCCCGGCCCTGCCGACTACCGCGCGGGCATTATCGGCGGCTATCTGCCGAACTTCCCTTGCTTCCGCGACGGTGTGGCACTCGGACCCTTCCTGTCTGCCAAATTCGGACTGCCTGTCTTTATAAATAACGACGGCGACCTTTTCACATACGGCGAGGCTACAGGCGGCGCGCTTCCTGAAGTCAACAGGCGTATAAAGGAGCTTGGCGGTTCGCGCCAGTATGCGAATCTCTTGGGCTATACATTCGGAACAGGACTCGGCATAGGCTCCGTGATAAACGGCCGGCTCAATCTCGGCAATAACTCATGCATAGAAACATTCTGTCTGCGCCATAAGCGCTTGCCAGGTGTGATAGCCGAGGAGGGCGCGTCCATTCGCTCTATAAAACGCGACTATGGCGTGCTTGCCGGTGACCCTGACCACGATCTCACTCCCTACGACATATTCCTTATTGCCGAAGGCCGTAAAGATGGTAACCGCGAGGCTGCAGTGAAGGCGTTCGAGATGTTCGGCGAGGTGGCGGGCGATGCCTTTGCCACAGCAGTGACGCTTACAGACTCCATCGTTGTGGTAGGTGGCGGTCTTACGGGCGCGGTGAAGTACATCAAGCCTGCTTTGCTTGCCGAGATGCGGTCGACACTCAAAACGATGAGCGACGAAACCGTGCAGCGCGTGCAGATGCGTGTGTTCGACCTCGACGACGAGCTTGAATTTGCCAAATTCGTTGTCGGCGACCCGCACCCGATTACCGTCTACGGAACGGAAAGCAAGGCTGTGTACGACCCGATGAAGCGCACCGGCGTGATTGTGTCGAAGCTTGGTGCGTCGAAGGCCATATCGATAGGCGCATATGTGTTTGCGCTGAACGCCCTCGACACGGCTGAAGCCTGACTGTGCTAACGCTCCGAAAAGATTTGTTTGCGAGCCTGCCTGCGTGAAAGCGCGGAGCAGGCTCGCCTTTTTATGCCGTTGCGCCGGAATACAAGAAAGGCGCGCGCCGCATAGGGCACACGCCTTGTGTTGGGGAGGAGGGGGAGTTATTTTCTTATTTAAGAGCGTCTTTAACGGCGTCGTTGGGCACCATTTCCTCTTTGAAGATGTAAGCACCGGTCTTGGGCGACTTAACCATTTTGATTACCTTGCTATAGGTACGGCCTTCGCCTTTCTGGAGCGATGCGACGGTTTTCTTTGCCATATCTTAGAGTGTGTTATTTGATTTCTTTATGGATTGTCATGCGCTTAAGAATGGGGTTGTATTTCTTAAGTTCAAGACGTTCGGTGGTGTTCTTGCGGTTTTTGGTGGTGATGTAGCGGGAGGTGCCGGGCATTCCGCTGGCTTTATGTTCGGTGCATTCGAGTATCACCTGTACGCGATTGCCTTTTGCTTTCTTTGCCATGGTGCGTTAATTCGATAATTAATTGTGGGGGCTTAGATGATAAATTTGATGTCGGAATCCTTGAGGAAGCCTTTTTCGTATGCCTGAATCATAGCTGCGTCGAGGCCCAGCTTGTTGATGGTGCGGAGGCCGGCGGCAGAGATGGTAAGGCTAATCCATACACCCTGTTCTACCCAATAGAACTTTTTGGTGAAGAGGTTGACATTGAATTTGCGCTTGGTGCGACGCTTCGAGTGCGAAACGTTATTTCCCACAATCGCTTTTTTGCCGGTAATCTGACAAATCTTTGACATGGCTGTTAATGGTTTATCGTTCTTTTGTTTCTTTTTAAGCATCAGGAGTTTGCGGCCGGCATCGCAATTCTCATATCAGCGCCGGGTGCATCTTTCCCGACGCCTTTAATTAGGATGCGCCGCAAATCAGAGTGCAAAGTAACTACTTTTTTCGCAAACAGCCAAATAATCACACTCTTTTCTGCTCTTTTTTTGCGCTTGGCACCCGCTGCGAGGCCTTTTTTGACATAAGGAGGAGCTTTTTCGCTTTTTTTTCAGTAACTTTGTGGGAAACTGCCAATCACAATATGCAATGAGCCAAGATCCGGACGACATATACCCTGAAGAACAGATTCCGCAGGATATGGAATTTGAAGAAGAACCGGTCGAGGAAGCCCCTGCGAAAAGGGCGCCGTACACCTCGCCTGACGAACTCGTGCGCCATCATCTGCGCGGAATGTACCAGAGCTGGTTTCTTGAGTACGCGTCGTATGTGATACTGGAGCGTGCGGTGCCCAACATCGAGGACGGCCTCAAGCCTGTGCAGCGCCGCATACTGCATGCCATGAAGACCATCGACGACGGCCGCTTCAACAAGGTCGCCAACATTGTCGGCACCACCATGCAGTACCACCCGCATGGTGACGCGTCGATAAAGGACGCGCTTGTGCAGCTCGGCCAGAAGGATCTGCTCGTTGAAACGCAGGGTAACTGGGGCAATATACTTACCGGCACAGCCGCCGCTGCCGCCCGATACATAGAGGCGCGCCTGAGCATGTTTGCCTCTGACGTTCTCTTCAACCCGAAGGTGACGGAGTGGACGCTGAGCTACGACGGCCGCAAGCGCGAGCCGGTGGCCTTGCCTGCGAAGTTCCCGCTTTTGCTCGCCCAGGGTGCCGAGGGTATCGCTGTGGGCTTGTCGTCGAAAATACTGCCGCATAACTTCAACGAGATACTCGACGCCGCCATTGCCTGTGTGCAGGGGCGCGAGTTCGAGCTATACCCCGATTTTGCCACCGGCGGCATGATTGACGTTGGCCGCTACAACGACGGCCGTCGCGGCGGTTCGGTCAAGGTACGTGCCAAAATAGAGAAACTCGATGCCAAGACGCTCAATGTCACCGAGCTGCCTTTCGGCAAAACCTCGGGAGCGCTTATTGAGTCGATTCTGAAGGCATTCGAGAAAGGCCAGATAAAGATAAGGAAGGTGGAGGACAATACCGCCGCCGAGGCCTCGGTGCTGGTGCATCTTATTCCCGGAACGTCGAGCGACAAGACCATCGACGCGCTTTATGCCTTTACCGACTGCGAGGTGAACATTTCGCCAAACTGCTGCGTGATCAGCGACAAGAAGCCTTGCTTTGTCGGGGTGAGCGACGTGCTTCGCCACAGTGTCGATACCACCCGGCGAATAATAACCTCCGAACTCGAGGTAGAACTTGCCGAAACACGCGAGAAGCTGCTAAACGCCTCGCTCGAAAAGATATTTATAGAGGAACGCATATACAAGGATCGCCAGTACGAAGAAGCCGCCAATATCGACGCAGCTGTGGAGCATGTGGATTCGCGGCTGGAGCCTTACAAGCCGTCGCTCACCCGCGAGGTGACGCGCGACGACATTCTTCGCCTCTTCGAGATAAAGATGAAGCGAATACTGCGGTTCAACTCCGAGGAGGCCGAGGCTGCCATACTCGACTTGCGCGCGAGGATAGCGCGCACGCTCGACAAGCTCGACCACATTGACGATGTTACCGTTGAATGGTACACCTATCTTAAAGATAAATATGGCGAGGCGTTTCCGCGCCGCACCATGCTGCGCAGTTTCGACAACATACAGGCGGCGACAGTGGCCGAAGCCAACGAAAAGCTATATATCAATCGCGAGGAAGGCTTCATAGGCACTTCGCTGAAAAAAGACGAGTTTGTGTGCAACTGCTCGTCGATCGACGATGTGATTATATTCTATCGCGATGGCCGCTACAAGATAGTACGTGTTCAGGAAAAACTGTTCGTCGACAAGAATGTGCTGTATATCAACGTATACAAGCGCAAGGACGAGCGCACTATCTACAATGTGATATACCAGAACGGCAAGGGCGGCGTGTACTATATGAAGCGCTTTGCTGCCACAGGACTCACCCGCGACAAGGAGTACAACCTTACGCCGGGCGAACCCGGTTCGCGCGTGGTATGGTTCTCGGCCAATCCCAACGGCGAGGCCGAGGTGGTGAAGGTGACCCTTAAGCCCAAGCTGAGGCTTAAGAACCTGTCGTTCGATGTTGATTTCGGCAAACTGAGCATCAAGGGCCGCTCGGCAATGGGCAACCTCGTTACTAAGAACGAAGTGCAGCGTTTCTCTCTGAAAGAACGCGGAGTGTCGACTCTCGGGGGCCTTAAGGTGTGGTTCGACTTTGATGTGATGCGCCTCAACTATGACGGGCGCGGCAAGTATCTCGGAGAGTTTGCCGGCAGTGACCGCGTGCTCGTGGTTCTGCCGTCGGGCGAATTTTATACCACGGGCTTCGAGGCCACCAACCACTATGAGGACAAGGTGCTTCTTATCGAGAAGTTCCGTCCCAAGGTGGTATGGACCGCCGCGTTGTTCGACGCCGAGCAAGGCTATCCCTACCTCAAGCGGTTCACCTTCGAGGATTCGGGTAAGCATCAGCGCTATCTCGGCGACAACGAGGCTTCCACACTGTTTGTGCTTTCCGACAAGGAGGCACCAATGTTTGAGCTGCGTTTCGGCGGTGCCGACGCCTCGCGTCCGGCCCTCATAGTCGATGGCGAGGATTTCATCGGCGTCAAGTCGTTTAAGGCAAGAGGCAAGCGCCTTACCACCTTCGAGCTTGCCGAGATTGTAGAGCTCGAACCCAAGCGCCCCGACACCGTGGCTGACGAAAACGAAGCCGAAGCTCCGAAAGCAGTGCTTACCGAGATTGAGGACGATGTGTCGGACGAACAGGTGCGCGACGAATTTTACGGGCAGGAAAGGCTCTTCCAGGACGAAGAAGATGAAAATGCGTAGAATCCTTTGCTCGCTTGCGGCCGCGCTTGCTCTCACACTCGGGGCGCAGACAGTGGAACGCCCGGTGCTGTCGTCGTACACGGTAGAGGCCGGCTCGGCACATCTTGTGGAAACCTACCTGTCGCCTCTCAAATATTCCGGCTGGGGTACGGCGCTTGGCTATGAACGAATGCAGGCAATGCGTTTCGACCCCGACCGGTGGACGATGCAGCTTCGTGGCCGCCTCGGCTTGCAGGGCACGCGCAATCCGGCGCGTAATGCCACTATGTGGGACGTCGATCTCGAACTCGCGTGGGGTATGATGCGCCGTTTCAGGCTTCCTGAAGGATTCACCATTATGGCCGGAGGCTCCACCGGCGTTGATGCGGGAGTGTTCTATAATGCCCGTAACAGCAATAATCCGGCGGCCGCCAAGGCCGCGTGGACAGTGCGCGCGCTCGGAGCCGCCGTGTGGAACGGGCGTGTGGGCCGTTTGCCTCTGTGCCTGCGCTATCAGGCCGAGCTTCCGCTTGCCGGTATGTTCTTTTCGCCGGAGTACGGGGAACTTTACTATGAAATATATCTCGGCAACCACAAAGGCTTGCTCCGAGGAGCGTGGCCCGGCAATTATTTCAGGCTTAACAACCTGCTGACATGCGACCTGCGGCTTGGGCGCACCAACCTCCGCGTGGGCTACCGTTTCGACGTCCTATCCACGAAGGCTTCCCGGATAGTTACGCGGCGTATAGGCCATTACTTTGTATTCGGCATCGCCAATGAATGGATATCGCTCGGCGCCCGCAATACTCTTTCGGAAAAGACGAGGATAATCAATGCCTTGTATTGATATGAGCACACAGAAGATACTCGCGGCCTTGCTGGCTGCCTCCGTATGTATGGGCGTGGGTGGCTGCCACTCCGTCGAATCGTGGGATAATGACATGTACGGCAATTTCGATGCCTTGTGGACAGCCCTCGACGAGCATTATTGCTTCTTTGAAAGCAAGGATGTTGACTGGGAGGAAACAGGGCGCCGCTATCGCGCGGGCATCGACCCCGAATGGGACTACCATCAGTTCTTCGACCATTGCTCGGCTATGTTGGCCGAGCTGAAAGACGGCCACACTAATCTGGTGTCGTGGTTCGATGTGTCCTATTATCGCAAATGGTGGAGCGATTATCCGCAGAACTTCAACCTCAGGATAATACAGGAAAACTATCTCGGCTTCGACTATCATTCGGGCGGCGGCATGATATACAAGCTGCTCGAAGACAGAAAGGTGGGGTATATGCGCTATTCAAGTTTCGCTGCCGGGTTCGGCGAGAGCTTCGTCGACGACATGCTGTACTCGATGCGCGAGGCCGACGGCCTTGTGATAGATGTGCGCGACAATGGCGGCGGGGATATGACCAATGTTGAAAAGCTGGTGGCTCATTTCATAAACGAGCCTGTGCTTGCTGGTTATATATCGCACAAGACGGGGCCGGGCCACAATGATTTTTCTGAGCCGTATCCGTTTACCTACGAGCCTGCTGTGAAGCATGTGCGCTGGTTGAAGCCTGTTGTCGTACTTACGAACCGAAGCACCTTCAGTGCCGCCAATACATTTGTGTCGGTTATGAAGTATCTGCCGCATGTGGTCATAGCCGGGGCTACTACGGGTGGCGGCTGCGGCATGCCGTTCTCGTCGGAAATACCGTGTGGCTGGAGCGTGCGTTTTTCGTCATGCCCGGTGTATGATGCCGAGATGAATCTCACTGAGCACGGTGTGGAGCCGACCAAGGGCGCCGAGGTGGAGATGGATCCCGAAGCGGAAGCCCGAGGCGAGGACACTATGCTTGAATTTGCCATAGCCCTGCTTAACAGCGCTGCCGAAGACGATTCCGAATCCCGCTCCGTGATTTGGGAGCAATAGCGCCGCGGATTTTACTTATAAAGGAAGCGCCTGATAGAACGTTTTGGCGTTTTCTCGAACTCCTCGGGCATAATCTCTATGTGCTGTATCTGCTCGTATGGGCCTACGAGGCGGTTCAATCCGTCGCGGTTTGCCTCCATTGCTGCCTTGAGGCCTTCTTCGTCGAGTCCGTCGCGCTCCACCTGCTCCATGTCAGGGTGGCACAGAGCCACTAAATGCCCGCTGCGTTCTACCACGAGGCATTCATTGATATAGGGCATATTGCTGAGCTTTGATTCTATTTCCTCAGGATAGATATTTTGTCCGTTGGCTGTGAGAATCATGGTCTTGTAGCGGCCACGGATATAGATTGTGCGGTTGTTGGGCTCGCCGATGCGTCCCATGTCGCCGGTGTGCAGCCAGCCGTCTTCCTCAAGTGCGGCTTCGGTCGCTTCGGGATTCTTATAATACCCTTTCATCACGTTGAGTCCGCGCACGAGTATCTCGCCCTGCTGAGGCTCTCCTGCCTCTGCGGGCAGAGTGTCGTCGGCCAGTATGCGGGCTTCCATGATGCCGCTGAGGGTTCGGCCGGCCGAACCCGGCTTGAAGCGACGCCACGGCGAGTAGCTGATGAGCGGCCCGCATTCGGTCATTCCGTAGCCGACCGTGAAAGGAAATTTTATGCGGTGCAGAAACTCCTCTACCTCGCGGTTGAGCGGCGCGCCTCCCACAATCACTTCTTCGAAAGCTCCGCCGAAAGCGTCTACCAGTTTTGCCCGAATAAGGCTGTATACGGCTTTGTCGAGCATCGGAACCGCAAGCACCCACCGTACCGGGTTTTTGGTAATCATCGGCACGATGAGCTTGCGGTATATCTTTTCGAGGATAAGCGGCACGCATACAATCAGAGATGGACGTACCTGCTTCATGGCCTTGGTGAGCAGGGCCGGGGTGGGGAGCTTGCCGAGCAGTGTCACATGCGTGCCCACGGCCAGCGGCACGAGCATGTCGAAAGCGCAGCCGTAGGCGTGGGCCAGCGGCAGGAACGACAGTGCGCGCGAGCCTTGGTAGTGCAGGTTGGAGCGTATGCCGAAAACAACGTTGCCGCGCAGGTTGTCGAGCGACAGCATAACGCCTTTCGAGAATCCCGTCGTCCCCGATGTGTAGTTTATTATGGCGGTGGAGTCGCCCGGCAGCTCAGGGTATGATATATGGTCGGCGCGGAAACCGTCGGGGTAGCGCTTGCGGAAGCGGCGGGTGAGGCTTGCCACTATCGATTTGTGCGACAGCGGGGCTTTGTTGCCATTTGTTGCCACAGGCTGTCGCTCGGCCACCACGGTGCGGGAGTCGAGCGACACCACCGCGCGCAGGGCGGGCAGCTCGTCGAAGTTGAGGAACTTGAAGAGCCCGTCGGCGGCAAAAAGCATAACCGCGTCGGAGTGGTTTATGATGTTTTGCGCGTCGGCGGGGCTGAAATCGTTCAGCACCGGCACTATCACGGCACCGTATGTCACAGTTGCCATAAACGCTATCACCCAGTTGGGGGTGTTGCGTCCGAGCAGAGCTATTTTGTCGCCTTGCTGTATTCCGGCCAATTCGAAGAACAGGTGGAGGCGGGCTATTCGGCGAGCCATATCGCCGTAACTTATCGTCTTGCCTGTCACATAGTCGGTGAGCGCGGGCAGCGAAAAGTTATCGGCGAAAGATGTGCTGTATATCTTCAGCAGGTCGTTGTACGGGGCCTCGTTGTATGGTTCTTCGAATCGATAGTTCATTTTTTATCCTTGTGGGGGTCGAGAGAGGCTCGGATATCGCCGAAAATGGCATCGACGGTTCCGTTGCCGTTTATGGCGTGATATGTGCCGCAGGCCATGTAGTAGTCACGCAGAGGCGATGTCTGATTATGGTACACGTCGAGGCGCTTTTTGATGGTTTCGAGGTTGTCGTCGGCGCGTCCGCTGGTTTTTCCGCGTTCGAGCATGCGGCGTACAAGCTCTTCTTCCTCCACTTCCAGCCCTACTACGGCGTGAACCGCTGTGCCATAGCCTTCGAGCATTTTGGCGAGAGCTTCGGCCTGCGGGATAGTGCGGGGGAATCCGTCGAAAATCACACCTTTTTCGCGTATCTCTGGTTTGCTTTCAAACAGGTCGGACAGCACGTCAATCATCAGGTCGTCGGGTATCAGAAGCCCTTTGGAGATGTATCGGTCGGCAACTTTGCCAAGTTCCGTGCCTCGCGATATGTGGTCGCGGAGGAGCTCTCCGGTCGATATGTGGTGAAGTCCGTATTGATCAATAAGTCGTTCGCTCTGTGTGCCCTTGCCGCTGCCGGGGGCACCGAATATCACTATGTTCATCTTATGTCTGTTATGCTTGTTCCTGAAAGGAGCGCACATTACAAATAATAAACACCCCGAGGGGGCTGTATGTTGCTTACTCCTCTTTGAGAATGTAAATGTCGTTTAGGTTGCGGGCTTTTTCGTTGAGGTCGAGTCCGTATCCGATAATAAATTTCGTTGGTATGTTGAAACCTACATAGTCGGGCTTTACGGGGCGCACGAGAGCCTCCGGCTTGAACAGCAGCGTGGCCACCTTTATCTCGGCGGGTTCCTGCTGCTCGAGGTCTTTTATAAGCCTGTGGATAGTGTTGCCGGTGTCAACGATGTCTTCCACCACTATCACTGTGCGTCCTTTGAGGTTTTCGTGCAGGCCGAGCACTTGCTTCACCGAGCCTGCCGACGATGTTCCCTCATAGCTTTTGAGGCGTATGAACGTTATTTCGGCATCGATGTCTTCCACGGCGCGGAAAAGGTCGCTTGCAAAAGGAAACGCCCCGTTGAGCACACACACGAACAAGGGTGTTTTACCGGCGCAGTCGCGTACTATGTCTTTGCCCAGTTCCTTTACACGGGCTGCGATCTCTGCTTGGGTGATGTAGGGCTCGAAGGTAAGGCCCTCGTAAGTGACTTGTTTCATCTTCGATAAGTTTATTTTTGCAAAGTTAGCACTTTTTTGCGAATCGCAGGCAATAAAATATCAGTCTGCAAATTTGCTTTTGCGCCGGAGATATTCGTATCTTTGGCTTCGCCTTAGATACTTTCGCTCGGCAAAATCAAAAGAATATTTGCTTTTGCACTCGACTTATTCGTATCTTTGCACGTTAAGCAAATATGAACAAACAATGAAAACATCGGTTATAGTGCGTTTTGTCGTGCTTGGGCTGTTGTGGCTCGGTCTGGTTGGCTATTTGGTCACCCATGTGAAGATGACTCTCTATATCGCATTTGTGATAGTGGCATCGGCCATTATAGTGTTTGTGCCGATGTATAAAAAATATATTCGCAAATGATGGCGGAAGAAAGCAAGACTCTTCTTGAACAGATAGATTCTCCGGCGGATCTGCGTAAATTGCCTCTTGGCTCGCTGCCGCAGCTGTGCGGCGAGATACGCGAGTTCCTTATAAGGTCCTTGTCGGTCAATCCCGGTCATTTCGCGTCAAGCATGGGCGCAGTGGAGCTTACGGTGGCTCTGCATTATGTGTTCAACACACCGTACGACCGCATTGTGTGGGACGTGGGGCATCAGGCTTACGGCCACAAGCTGCTCACCGGGCGTCGCGATTCGTTTTCGACAAACAGGACGCTCGGAGGCCTGAGCGGCTTCCCCAATCCTGCGGAAAGCGATTATGACACTTTCTCGGCGGGCCACGCCTCCAATTCCATATCGGCGGCGCTCGGTATGGCCGTGGCCTCGCGGCTTAAGGGCGAGTCGCCCCGGCGCAACGTGGTGGCCGTTGTCGGCGACGCCTCGATAAGCGGCGGCCTTGCCTTCGAGGGTATCAACAATGCCGCGAACACTCCGAACAATCTGCTGATAGTGTTGAACGACAACGATATGAGCATCGACCGCAATGTCGGCGCCCTCAATTCGCAACTCGCGCATATCAACACTTCCAGAATATACAACGATGTGCGGTACAAGGCATTCAAGTGTCTGAAGAAGCTCCACCTTGTGAGCGACAGGCGTCGCGGCGCGCTGTTGCGTTTCAACAACAGCCTGAAGTCGCTGCTGTCGAAGCAGCAGAATATCTTCGAGGGGCTGAACATACGCTATTTCGGGCCCTTCGACGGCCACGACATAGGCACCATCGTGAAGGTGCTCAACGATATCCGGGATATGGAAGGGCCGCGCATACTGCACCTGCGCACCGTGAAGGGCAAGGGCTACGCGCCCGCCGAGGCCGACCCGGCTTCGTGGCATGCTCCGGGGCGTTTCGATGTCGCTACCGGCCATCGTGCCGAAAGCGACCCCAAGCCGGGCAAGCCGCTTAAATATCAGGACGTGTTTGGCAACACTTTGCTCGAACTGGCACGCAAGAACGACAGGATAGTGGCTATAACAGCCGCTATGCCGTCGGGTACGTCGATATCGACCATGCAGGCCGAGATGCCGGGGCGTGTGTTCGATGTCGGTATTTCGGAAGGACATGCCGTCACTTTTGCCGGAGGCCTTGCCAAGGACGGCATGCGTCCGTTCGTGGGCATATATTCGAGCTTCCTGCAGCGCGGTTACGACCATATAATACACGATGTGGCTCTTCAGCACCTGCCGGTGACATTCTGTGTTGACCGTGCAGGACTCGTCGGCGAGGACGGTGCCACGCACCACGGCGCATACGATATAGCGTATCTGCGCACGGTGCCCGGTATGATAGTCGCCTCCGGGCGCGACGAGCATTCGCTCCGCAACCTGCTGTTCACTGCTCAGGCAGCCGACCACGGGCCTTTCGCCATACGCTATCCGCGCGGAGGCGGTTCGCTGGCCGACTGGCGCAATGATATGCGCGAGCTGCCGATAGGCAAAGGCGAGTGTCTTTCCCGAGGGCGCGATGTGGCGGTGCTGACCATAGGCCCTGTTGCCGCAGAGGCTGCCGCCGCTATAGAGAAAGCTAAAGGGCAGGGTATGTCCGTGGCGCATTATGACATGATATTCGCCAAGCCTCTCGACGAAGAAATAATATCGGAGGTCGCGGCCTTGGGCTGCCCGGTTATTACCGTTGAGGACGGAACTGTCGACGGCGGCATGGGCAGTGCCGTTGCCGACCGTCTTGCCGAGATGGGGCATACAGCCACGGTACACCGCATGGGCATTCCCGACCGTTTTATACCGCAAGGCACGCCGGCACAGCTAAGGGCAATGTGCGGCTTCGACAGCGAGTCGATATATAAGAAAATAGTAGAGTTGGCACGCCGATGAAGATTGTTATAGCCGGGGCCGGTGAGGTAGGCTCGCATCTGGCCAAGCTGCTGTCGGCAGAGGAGCAGGATATAATGCTGATCGACAGCAATGCCGAGCGTCTGGCAACTCTTGATGCCAATTATAATCTGATGACGGTGGAGGGCAACCCGACGTCTTTCGCCACTTTGCGCGAGGCGCGGGTAGGCTCCTGCGACCTCTTTATCGCCGTCACACCCTATGAGTCGAACAATATAGTGGCATGCTCCATAGCAAAGAATCTTGGAGCGCAGACCACTGTGGCGCGTATCGACTCGTATGACTTTATGAACCCGGCCAATGCCGACCATGTGCGTCATATGGGAGTGGACCGCGTGATTTATCCCGAACAGGTAGCTGCCGAAGAAATAATAACGGCTCTCAGGCGCTCGTGGATACGGAATTGGTTTGAGCTTCATAACGGGCAGATAATACTTGCCGGAGTTAAGTTACGGCAGGGGGCGCCCATCGTGGGTATGAAGCTCAAGGATTTCGCTTTTACGAACCGCCATTTCCACGTGTCGGCCATCAAGCGTAACCACGAAACTATCATACCTCGAGGCGACGACCTGCTCAACGACGGCGACATTCTGTATTTTACCACCACGCGCGACCATATCAACGACCTGCTGACGCTCACGGGCAAGACCGAGCATAAAATCAAGCGTGTGCTGATAATGGGCGGCTCCAAGATTGCTGTGCGTCTGGTGAACCTCGGGCGCGAGCAGTTCAAATTCAAGATTGTGGAAAGCAATCTCGAAATATGTCGCAAGCTTCCGCAGAAATGCCCCGATTGCGAGATTATCCACGGCGACGCACGTGACACCGATCTCCTTGCCGATATCGGTGCTTCCGATATGGACGCTTTCGTGGCTCTTACCGACAGCTCCGAAACGAATATATTCACCTGTTTGACGGCTAAGGATATAGGTATACGCAAGACAGTAGCCGATGTCGAGAACATACAGTTCATATCGCAGGCCGAGAATCTCAACATAGGTACTGTGGTGAATAAAAAGCTGTTGGCTTCGAGTACAATATTCCAGTTGCTTCTCGATGCCGACTCCTCCACATCGAAGTGCCTTGCACTTGCCGATGCCGAGGTTGCCGAACTCGAGGTGCGTCCGGGCTCCAAGATTACGCGGGCGCCGGTGAAAGACCTCAAGCTTGCCCGCGAGATGACTCTCGCAGGACTTATACGCAACGGCGAAGGCATGCTTATCAACGGTAACACGCTTATAGAGCCGGGCGACCACGTGCTGGTGTTCTGTCTGGCCGGAGCGCTCCACAAAGTAGAAAAACTCTTTAGCTGATGCTTAATATAATTCGCCGACACCGTGTCAACTTACGTATGCTCTGCCGCATAGCCGGCTGGCTGCTGCTGATAGAAGGCTTCTTTATGGTGTTTCCGGCCCTTACATCGCTTGGCTATGGCGAAAGCGACAGTGTGGTGTTCGGTGTCACGGCTTTTGCCACGGCATTGGTCGGCCTTCTTCTGGCCCGCTTCAGCAAGCCGCAAAGCTCGCATATGGGCAAGCGCGACGGCTACCTGCTTACAGCCATGGTGTGGGTGGTATTCTCCTTGTTCGGCATGGTGCCGTTTTTGTTCTGCTCGCGTCCGATAGGCATAACCGACTCTTTTTTCGAGGCTATGTCTGGCTTCACCACCACGGGTGCCTCGGTGCTCGAGTCGGTCGACGGCATGAGCCACGGCATACATCTGTGGCGTGCCATGATGCAGTGGATAGGGGGTATGGGTATCATACTGTTCACTCTTGCGGTGATACCGATGCTCAATCACTCTGGCGGCATGCAGATGTTCAACGCCGAGGTAACGGGTATAACGCACGATAAGATACAGCCGCGAATTAGCCAGACGGCCAAGAGCTTGTGGCTGATATACTTCGGGCTTACCGTGATTCTCGTGTTGTTGCTATGGGCCGGGCCAATGAGCCTTTTCGACAGTGTGTGTCAGGCTTTCGGAGCAGTGTCGACAGGAGGGTATACCTCGCACTCTCTCGGCATAGGGGCGTGGAGCGATTCGGTGTACATAAAGGTGGTGCTGATTATATTTATGTTTCTTGGAGGCGTCAACTTCGGGCTTATATACAAGTGTCTTCGCGGCAACTGGCGCTCGTTGCGCTACAACGACGTGTTCCGCACCTATGTGGGCTTGATATTGATAATGCTCGTTTTGTTTTCAGCCACCATTATCGCCCGCGGCCAGGCGCGCACGTGGGTTGACTGCACCATAGACCCCTTGTTCCAGATAGTGTCGACAATAACATCGACAGGCTTCACCACTACAAACTATGAGGCGTGGGGGCCTTTTGTGCTGTCGCTTACATTCGTTATGATGTTTTTCGGGGCGTGTGCCGGCTCTACGAGCGGCGGCGCGAAGATCGACCGTATACTTTATCTTTTCAAAAACGCACACAACGAGCTACACCGTTGCCTCTATCCCAATTCGATACTGTCTGTCAAAATCAACGACAGGGTTGTCAATCCCGACCTTGTGAGCAAGGTTATAGCCTTTCTCTGCATATATATGCTGCTGATAGTGGGCGGCGGCCTTGCGTTGACGGCGTGCGGCGTGCCTTTGGTCGATTCCTTCTTTTCGTCTTTTTCCTGCCTGTCGAACACCGGCTTGGGAGCGGGTGTTACCGGATATGGCAATTCATACGAGATTCTGCCCGATGGCGCCAAATGGATATTGTCGTTCCAGATGCTGATTGGGCGTCTGGAGATTTTCACAGTCCTGGTGCTGTTCACACCCGCATTCTGGAGGCGTTGACACATGGCTAAGCACAACGATACCGGCCGATGGGGCGAAGACCTTGCCTGCGACATGCTTGTGGCAGACGGCTGGGCGATAGTGGAGCGCAACTGGCGTATGAACCATCTGGAGGTGGATATAATCGCGATGAAAGGCGATGTGCTTGCTTTTGTCGAGGTAAAGACGCGAGCGAATATGGACGAGGATCCGCTCGAAGCCATCGACCGCCGTAAGATAACGAACATGGTGCGGGCCGCAGATTGCTATATCAGGACGCACGATATGCCGCATCAGGCTCGTTTCGACCTCTTCGCTATTCGCGGTACCCATGCCTGCTACGAAATAGAACATATCCCCGACGCCTTCGAGCCACCCCTTAAAACCTATAGGTAACGCGGCTCAGAACTTGCCAACTGCCACAATGAAAAACGGCCAACTGCCACAACGGATTTTGCATTTTATTTGAATAATTAATTAATACTGAGATATATGGATAATGTGTATGTTGCGCGTTTGGACGCGCTGAGAAATGTGATGAGGGAGGCGGGGATTGCCGCTGTGGTGGTGCCGCAGGCCGATCCGCACTTGGGTGAATATCTGGCGGCACACTGGCAGGTTCGCCGTTGGCTGTCGGGCTTTACAGGCTCGGCGGGCGACCTTGTTGTGACGCTCGACCGTGCCCTGCTGTGGACTGATTCGAGATATTTCATTCAGGCGGCCGCGCAGCTCGACGGCTCGGGCATAGAGCTGATGAAGGACGGTCTTGCTGAAACGCCGTCGATAGCGGCATTCCTGTGTTCCGCCCTGCCGGCAGGTTCGCGTGTCGGTGTTGACGGAATGCTGTTCAGCGCTCCTGCGTTGGAGGCTCTTGCGTCGCGCCTCGAATCGGCCGGTATCGATCTCGATTGCCATTTCGACCCGGTTGGCCGCCTTTGGAGCGACCGTCCGGCGCTTCCCGACGGCAAGATATTTGTCCACGACAGTAAATATGCCGGACAGAGCGCCCGCCGGAAGATCGAAGATGTTCTCGGCGCCGTTAAAGGCGAAGGTGCTGCGGCCGTTTTCGTGTCGGCTCTCGACGAGATAGCGTGGATTCTGAACATACGTTGCAATGATGTTCGCCACACGCCTGTTGCCACCTCCTATCTGTATCTGTCGGAGGCCGACAAAGTGCTGTTTATCGCCGAAGCCAAGCTTACCGACGAAACCCGCGCTTACCTTGCATCGGAAGGCGTGCGGACGCAGGATTACGGCGCAGTGACCGCGTTTCTGGCAGCGCTCCCCGAAAGTGTGCGCGTGCTTGTCGATCCGGCTCGCACATCGGGCGCGGTGATGGATATTCTTGGCAGCCGGGCTGTGGCCACGGCTGTGTCGCCGGCGGCTGTGATGAAGTCGGTGAAGAACGATGTACAGATTGCCGGAGTGCGCGACGCCATGGTGCGCGACGGTGTGGCCTTGGTAAAGGCTTTTATGGAGATAGAACGCCGTATGGCAGATGGAGAGGCTACCACGGAGCTTGACGTGGCCGCCTTGCTCCACGAATATCGTTCGCAGGGAGATTTGTATTTCGACGAGAGCTTCGGCACCATCGCCGGATATGCCGACCATGGCGCCATTGTGCACTACGAGGCCGACGCGGCATCGAACGCGCAGCTGCAGCCCCGTGGACTGCTGCTTGTCGACTCCGGCGCGCAGTATCTCGACGGCACTACCGATATAACGCGCACAATAGCGTTAGGCGAGCCTACCGCAGAGGAAAAACGCGACTTCACCTTGGTTATGAAAGGGCATATAGCGCTTGCAAACACAGTGTTCCCCGCCGGTACGCGAGGGGCGCAGCTCGATGCCATTGCCCGCCAGTTCCTTTGGAAGAACGGGCTGAGCTACCTCCATGGAACAGGCCACGGCGTGGGTCATTTCCTCAGCGTTCACGAAGGCCCCCACAGCATACGCCTCAACAATGTGGAAGCACCACTGCTTCCGGGCAGCATCACGTCGAACGAGCCGGGTCTTTACCGCGAGGGAGTGCACGGCATACGCTGCGAAAACCTTGTGCTATGCCGCGAGCTTATGGAAACAGAGTTCGGCACATTCCTTGGCTTTGAAACACTTACGCTCTTCCCCTTCGACCGCTCGCTCTTCGATACGTCGATTATGACAGAAGAAGAAGTGGCCTGGGTCGACAACTACCACGCCCTTGTGCGCGAGCGTCTGTGGCCGGCTCTTGAGAATGCCGCCCAGCGAGCATGGCTCGATGTTCACACAGCCTCGCTTGCCACCATCTAATTCCTCATTCCTAATTAAAATAGAATGGCTTTGATAATACCTCTGCGCGGATACACTCCAGTGATAGGCCGCGATTGTTTCCTCGCTGAAAACGCATCTGTCATAGGCGATGTGACTATGGGCGACGAATGCAGCATATGGTTCAACACCGTGCTTCGTGGCGACGTCAATACCATAACGATAGGCAACAGGGTGAACATACAGGACGGTTCCGTGCTTCACACCCTCTATCAGAAATCGACAATAGATATAGGCGATGATGTGTCGATAGGGCATAACGTGACTATCCACGGGGCCAAGATTCGCAACTTTGCGCTTATCGGTATGGGCTCTGTGGTGATGGACGACGCCGAAGTGGGAGAGGGTGCCATCGTGGCTGCCGGAGCCGTGGTGCTGTCGCGTACCAAGATAGGCCCCAACGAACTGTGGGGCGGCGCTCCCGCCAAGTTCATAAAGATGGTCGATCCGGAGCAGGCTCGTGAAATGAACATCAAGATAGCCCGAAACTACCTGATGTACTCCAAGTGGTACACCGACCCTGACGGCGACGTGCTGCCCTGATAACTGTTCAAATATACGTATGCGCCGCGTTTCCTTTCAAAGGGGACGCGGCGCGTTGTTAGAAGGTGACGTTGAATTTTCGCAGCATTGTTGCGGGGTGGTACGATTGCTTGGCTTTGCGCAGACCGGGGTCGCCTGCATCGTCCTCCCGGTTGATGTACTTCAAATCGGGGTAGCGCATCAGCATTTCGGCGGCGAACAGCTTGTTGATGCTTTCGCCCGCGCCGGATACGTCGTGGTTCATCTTCTCGATATGCACTATGAGTGTGTCGCCTATGATTTCAGCAACCGTGAATGCCACAACCTTGCCGCCGTTTCCGCGCAGCACCGCGCCTTCAAAGGGATAGAGGGAGTAGTGGCGCAAGATGTTGGCACATTGTTTGCGTTCGTACTCGGCCATCAGGCTGTATGAGCCGCTGTCCATACCGGCAAAAAATTCGCGGGCGTCGTCCAGCGCTTTTCCTTTCAGCGGCTCGAGCACCCATTCAGGGTTGTCGGTCATGAAGCGGTTTACGTGGTTTCGCTTCTTGTTGTAAGCCTTTCCGCTGAGCGTTGCCAAGTCTTCGGCCCGGTATATGTAGTCGGCCCAGTCGGCAAGTTCTGTCACTTCCGTGGCACCGAGCGGGCTGATCTTTTCGAGGACTTCTTCGGTGATTGCTGAAAAGAGAATGCCGATTCCTTTCTTGCGGCAGTACGCTTTTATTGCGTTTACGGAGTCGGCAAGGTTGTGTGGGCCTACGGGCAGAGCGAAGAAAGGATTTCGGCTGCCGTCTGCCGAAATACCTTTGATAAACAGAGTGTCGCGTGCCACACAGTATTCATAGCCGAAATAGTCGGCCCACATATATATGCCGCCCAGCGAGAAATCGCATGAGCGGCTTTTATATAGTTGCAGGAATCTGTTTATTACGGGAATTGCGTCAGCGTCTACCGGTCGGAAACGAAGCGGGCAGTACGATGATGAAGGGGAGGGTATGGAGGACAGGCATCTGCTGTAACTTGGCATATTGTTTATATTGAAAAATTGGATACATATTTCCAATATAAACACCCGGGCCGAGTCCTTAGTTTGTTGCAGCTTTGAGCTTGAAGCCCATGTATATGCCGTCGTAGGAGTTGATGAGTGTTGTCAGTGCGTTGAGCGAGGAGTTGTTGAGGGCGCCTGCCACCTTGGTGATAATCTGAATCAGGCGGGTGGCGTCGAAAGTAAGGTTGAGGGTGCTTCCGGCCTTGGTCGCGTGCGCGTTGACCTTGCCGAGGCTTATCTTGCCGAATGCTGCGAAAGAGAACACGAGGTCGCCGTTGTCGTTCTTCTCTATTGTGCCTTTAAGCGTTGCCACGCCCAGTTTCATCGTGAAATTATGCTGGGCGTCTACTGTCAGAGTGGTCTTGTGGAGTCCGATTTTCTGATAGTATGGCGCGAGCTTGTTTTCAACAGCTGTCGCGGTTCCGGCTCCCCCTATCTTTTTAAGTGCGTTGTCGCTTTGGAACGATACAGCCGGAGATGTGTAGCTCCATGTACCCACGAGGTCGTCGACGCTGAACTTATTGTTTGCCACGGCATTGCCGATAAGGCTGCCGAGAGCGCCGAGTGCTCCCGAGCCGGACGACGAGCCGCCGGTAGTGGTGGTGTCGTTGCCGCCCAGACCTTTGAGGCCGTTGAGCAGATCCTTGGGGTCGAATGCCGAGGCCGGCTGTGCCACGGCTATTGCTGCTGCCGCGAGAGCTATCTTTATTATTCTCATTTTTTGCGTGTTTCTACGTCGATTTCGGTCATATTTCCTTCGTCGCCGTTGGTGGAAAGTTCGCTGTCGATTTCCTGATATACGGAATTGTTCGACTTAAATTCAGGCACCATATGCTTCATTTCGGCTACAATGTCGTGGCTGGGGCCTTTGTGAAGGCAGCCGAGAAGGTGTTCAAGATGCTGGCATACATCGTTGTAGTCGTATGTGCGCACGCGTGCTATCATAATCTTCTTATGGTGCGTGGCTATTGTGTGCTCTTTTTTGTTGAGTAATTCTTCATAGAGCTTCTCGCCGGGGCGCAGGCCGGTTTCGACAATCTCTATATCCTCGCCGGGGCGCAGTCCCGAGAGGTTTATCATTCGTGTTGCGAGATCCCATATCTTTACGGGCTGCCCCATGTCGAATATGAATATTTCACCACCTTTGCCCATACAGCCGGCTTCGAGAACGAGCGAGCAAGCCTCGGGTATGGTCATAAAGTAGCGTATAATGTCGCGGTGGGTGATAGTGATGGGGCCGCCCTGCTCGATCTGTTTGCGGAAGAGCGGGATTACCGAGCCGTTGGAGCCGAGCACATTGCCGAAGCGTGTGGTGATGAAGCTGGTGGTAGGCGTTTCGCTGCTGCCTCGCAGGTGGAAGAAGAGCGATTGCACATATATCTCGGCTATTCGTTTGGAAGCACCCATTACGTTGGTCGGGTTCACGGCCTTGTCGGTCGATATCATAACGAACTTCTCAACGCCGTATTTGACAGCGAGGTCGGCCACGTTCTTGGTGCCGAACACGTTGGTGAGAACGGCTTCCGACGGGTTGCGCTCCATCATAGGCACGTGCTTGTAGGCGGCGGCATGGAATACGTAGCGGGGCTTGTACTTGACAAACGCTCTCTCGATTCTGTCGCGGTTCGCCACGTCGCCTATGAACAGGTGTATTTTGATGTGGGGGAATGTCGATTCGAGTTCGAGCTGCATGTCGTGCATCGGGGTTTCGGCCTGGTCGAGCAGCACGATTTCAGATGCCTCCATCGATGCCACCTGGCGCACTATCTCGCTGCCGATAGAGCCGGCAGCGCCGGTAATCATCACCACCTGTCCTTTTATGACGCTGCGGATAAGAGGATTCTCGGTCTGTATGGGTTCGCGGCCAAGTAGGTCTTCGATGCGGATATTGTGTATGTGCGTCGATAGCGCCGGCATAGTTTTGGCATTGAGGTCGAATTCCTCAATCTGGTTGAGCATTAGCAGCTTTATGTGGTTGCGCAGGAACACGTCGGCTGTTCCGCTCCGCATAAGCTCGAGCTGCGTCGACAGGAACACCAGTGTGTCGCACTTGTAGAATTCAAAAAGCTCGGCAACGGTGTCGGGGTCGAAGGGTATGATTGGTATGCCGTTGACTGTGCTGTCGATATGGCGTGAGGACAGCGACAGCAGGGCTACGGGGTCGAACTGGCCTTCAAACTCGCTTTTGAGAGCCGAGGCGAGGAAGAAGGAGTTGATGGCGGAGCCGAGCACTATGATGCGCTTTTTATACTGGGCCACGCCTGCCACGCTGATGTAGAGATACTTTATGGCAAGTCGCATGAGCAGCATCATGGTGAATGCCATCATAGCGATTATGAAGATGTTCCAGAAGCTAAAGTAGAAGAAGCCTGCCACAAAGTATGTGAGCAGCGATGTGGCTGCGAGTATTCCCGACGCGGTAAGCACGAGCAGCACGAGTTTGTAGGTGTCCTCGATAACGGACAAGCGGATAATGTAGCGGCTTGTGCCGAGGACGAGCGCGAGGATAGAGTAGGTGCCAAATTCTATAATTGCACGACAAAGGGGTGTGAAGATAAAAGAATCCCCATACGTGTAGTGATACCCGAAAGCCAAGGTCAGCGAACAGCTGACAGCTATCAGTATCAAATCGGCAAGCAAAACCATCCATTTTGGCGAAGGTTTGGCAATAAACGAACGTATTATACCCGAATTCGCCAGCGCTTTGATGATTTTCTTTTTCATAGTGTATGTAAAGCTTTACGGTTTAATGTCATGAGGGATAGCCTAACGTGATGCAAAGATAGCGAAAATTTATTAAAGAAAGAAGTTTTATATTCTCTATAATTAAAAAGCGCTCCGGGCAGGTTTCTGAACCGCTCGGAGCGCTTGTGGAATTTCTGATTATTTTCCGTATGGCGGTTTTTCGTAATATGGAATGTCGACCAGGCGTATGTTGAACCGTAGATTGGAGTATGGCGGTATGTCGCCGAGGTTCTGTGAGCCGTATGCCACGCCGTAGGGGAGTACTACCTGCGCCGTGTCGCCGCACCGCATGTCGGTAAGCGCCATGGCCCAGCCCTGAACGGTGTTGTTGAGGCGTGTGCGGAAGATTCCGGGCGCCGGGTCGGGGTTGTAGGCCGACGAGTCCACGCGGGTGTCATTGTACAGGTAGAGGGTGTAGCGGGTGTCGATGGTGCTTGTGTAGAGCGGGCTGAGGTTGCCTTCGGTTTCGCTGCGGTCGTTGAAATAGTGTATCAGCACGAAGGAGCCGGGGTTCCAGTCGGGCACTATCACTTTGTAGTAAGGCGTGCCGTCGGGGTTCTTGAGAGCCTGCTGCTCTTTGAGCCAGGCTTCGTTGCTTTCTCGCCACTGGGCGTATTCTTCCCATGTGGTCTTTTCGTCGTTGTCGCACGATGATGTTCCGAGTGCAACTGCCAGTATGGCTATTATTCCGATTATGTATCTCATTGCGGTCAGAATTGTACGGTGGGCGCGTTGGCGGCCTGCGGGTCGGCCTGGAACTGAGGCTTGGCGCTAAAGCCGAATATGCCGGCCCAGATGTTGGCGGGGAAGCGCTTCACGGCCACGTTGTATTTTTTGACAATTTCTGTATAGCGTCCGCGTTCGGTCGCTATGCGGTTCTCGGTGCCTTCGAGCACGGTCTGCAGGTTTGTGAACTGCGTGTCGGCCTTGAGGTCGGGATAGGCTTCGCGGACAGCGTTGACGTATATGCTGAGCGCTTTGTTGAGCTTTTCCTGAGAAGCTGCGAAATTGTTGAAACTCTGCTCGTTGGCAGGGTCTACGTTGTCGTTGGCGCGGGCGTCGTTGTAGGCGTCGGAGAGTCCTGCGCGGGCGCGGGTCACGTTCTCGTAGGTCTTGCTTTCGTGGGCGGCATACCCTTTGACGGTTTCGACCATGTTGGGTATGAGGTCCATGCGGCGCTGATACTGAACCTGCACCTTGCCCCATACTTCTTCCACTTCCTGCTCGAGAGTCGTCATATTGTTATATGCCGACTTGCCGGTAAAGAAAGCGATAAGTACGAGTACTACTATTACGCCGATTACTATGTACGATTTTTTCATTGTTGCGGGGAGAGTGTTTATGAGTGTTATTTAAGTTTGCGCAGCAGTGATGCGAGGCTCACGCGGTCGTGGATAAGACGGTGGAGGTCGTCGATGGCCACGCGTGTCTGCTCCATGGAGTCGCGTTCGCGGAGGGTCACGGTGTTGTCCTCGAGCGTCTGGTGGTCGACAGTGATACAGTAGGGAGTGCCTATTGCGTCCTGACGGCGGTAGCGCTTGCCGATGGCGTCTTTCTCCTCGTAGTGTGTGGCGAAGTCAAACTTGAGTTCGTCGACGATTTCGCGGGCTTTTTCGGGAAGTCCGTCCTTGCGCACCAAGGGCAGCACGGCGCATTTTACGGGCGCCAAGGGTGCCGGCAGGTGGAGCACAACGCGGGTGTCGCCTCCGGGCAGCTGCTCTTCCTCGTAGCTCGAGCAGAGCACGCTGAGGAACATGCGGTCAACACCTATCGATGTTTCAATAACATATGGGGTGTAGCTTTCGTTTATTTCGGGGTCGAAATACTGGATCTTCTTTCCGGAGAATTTCTCGTGCTGCGAGAGGTCGAAGTTGGTGCGGCTGTGTATGCCTTCCACTTCCTTGAAACCGAAAGGCATCTGGAACTCGATGTCGGTGGCGGCGTTGGCGTAGTGGGCGAGTTTGTCGTGGTCGTGGTAGCGGTATTTTTCATCGCCGAGGCCGAGAGCCTTGTGCCACTTGAGGCGCCATTCCTTCCACTGGCTGAACCATGTGAGTTCCTCGCCCGGGCGCACGAAGAACTGCATTTCCATCTGCTCGAACTCGCGCATTCGGAAGATGAACTGGCGTGCCACGATTTCGTTGCGGAAAGCCTTGCCTATCTGCGCTATGCCGAAGGGAATGCGCATGCGGCCGGTCTTCTGCACGTTGAGGTAGTTCACGAATATGCCCTGAGCCGTTTCGGGACGCAGGTACACCGACATGGAGCCGTCGGCGGTAGAGCCCATTTCGGTTTTGAACATGAGGTTGAACTGGCGTACCTCGGTCCAGTTCTTGGTGCCGGATATGGGGCAGACGATTTCTTCGTCGACTATAATCTGGCGGAGTTCTTCGAGGTTGTTGTCGTTCATAGCCTGCGCGAAGCGTTCGTGCAGGGCGTCGCGCTTGGCCTGAAGCTCGAGCACGCGTCCGTTGGTGGCGCGGAACTGTGCCTCGTCGAAGCTTTCGCCGAAGCGTTTTGCAGCCTTGGCTATCTCTTTGGCGATTTTGTCGTCGATTTTTGCAAGATGGTCCTCGATGAGCACGTCGGCGCGATAGCGCTTTTTGGAGTCGCGGTTGTCAATCAGGGGGTCGTTGAACGCGTCGACGTGGCCTGAAGCCTTCCATATGGTGGGGTGCATGAATATGGCCGAGTCGATGCCGACGATGTTCTCGTGGAGCAGCGTCATGGCGTCCCACCAGTAACGCTTGATGTTGTTTTTGAGTTCTACGCCGTTCTGGCCGTAGTCGTAAACGGCAGAAAGGCCGTCGTATATTTCGCTTGAAGGAAAGACGAAACCGTACTCCTTGGCATGGGACACGATTTTCTTGAAAACGTCTTCTTGCTGAGCCATATTGATGTCGTGTTGGTTGGTGTTATATAGACTTTCTTGTTTTAAGCCACAAAATTAAGCAATAATGCTTTGGCAATTGTGATGAGGAGCATTAAAAACACTTAAAAAGTGCCTCGGAGGGTGTCAGAATGATGCCGGGGAGTCGGCATTATCAGGCTCGAATATGGCGTTGAGCACCCGGGCGAGCCTGAGGCCTCCGCGCAGAAGCTGCTGCTCGATTACGGGCGTCCATGCGGCAATCTGGTTGTAGGACACCCGCGAGCCGGAGGGGAAGTAGTCGTACACGCGAGTGGCGATCTCGTAGGTTTCGCGGCCCCAGTCGTCGATGTTTCCGGCAGCGGTGGCGCGTTCTACCTCCGGCGACAGCCTGTCGAGCTGTTGCTGCCATTCGGTGTAGGACCATGCGTGGCCGCTGTTCATAATCGAGCCGTCCCAGATGGAATGCAGGTTGGAGTCGCGGTCGAAGAAACGCACCTTGACGTTGTTGCCTCCGCGGTCGGTGAAATGCCCCATGTGCATCGGCTGGTGCATGTCGCCGATAAGGTGTATGAGTATTTTGAGCGCGAGCTGCTTCTGGCTTCTTGTCGACACACTGTCGGCGAGTATGGCTATCTGCTCGCGGGCGGCAGACACAACGTCGCCGCTTTTGATGGTTGGCGCTTCGTCGTACGGCGTGCCTGCATCTATGTTCTTGTAGTGCCAAGTCTTGGTGTAGGCGTAGTCGGGGGTGTGGCTTGCGTTGTCGAGCCAGTTGGCCCAGTATACGGGCGATTTGCCGTCGAGCAGCGAGGCCACGGAATCGGCGGCGGCTTCGGAGAGGTGTTTCTCGGCTATGTACGCCACGGTGTCGTGTCCTTTCTGGCTCCAGCCAAAGGCGGCGACGGCGCTCATTGCTGCGGCGAGCAATACTATTGTTTTTTTCATTGCGGGTTTTGTGAAAAAGAACAGCGAACCGCGTTCCGGGCGATATCGCCGGGTTTGCAGTTCGCTGTATGGGAGTGCTTATGGGGTAGGTCGATGCTTATGCTTCGGCTACGGGCTGCACGTTGATGAATTTGCGACCGTTGCGTCCTTCGGTGAACTGCACCGTACCGTTCACGAGAGCGTACAGGGTGTGGTCCTTGCCGATGCCTACGTTGAGGCCGGGGTGGTGCACGGTGCCGCGCTGGCGCTTGATGATGTTGCCGGCTTTGGCAAACTGGCCGCCAAAAATCTTAACGCCCAGTCGTTTGCTTTCTGATTCGCGGCCGTTCTTAGAACTGCCGACGCCTTTTTTGTGTGCCATAGTTGGTTCTGGTTCTTAAGCTGGGGTTATGCAATGATGTCTTTGATGACAATTTTGGTGAAGTACTGGCGATGGCCGTTTTTGCGGCGGTAGCCTTTGCGACGTTTTTTCTTGAACACGATTACCTTGTCGCCTTTTACGAGGGGGGTAGCGATTTCGCATACCACTTTGGCACCTTCCACGGTGGGGGCGCCTACTTTTACTTCGCCGTCGGCGTCGGCAAGGAGAACGCGGTCAAATTCTACGCTGTCGCCTTCCTTTACATTGTCGCCCAGGTAGTGCACATACAGAAAGCGGTCTTTTTCGGCCTTGAACTGCTGGCCCTGGATTTCTACGATTACGTACATTTATTTATTGAAAATAAGTTAACCCGCTGAGGCGGAGGCGTATGCAGCAGCATTTCCTCACTTTTGGACGCCTATTGCGGAAATTCAGCCCACAAAAGTACAAAATCTTGCGCGTTCCCGCAAATATTTGGCAGGATTAGCGCAAGATTTTGGTAAAGAAGTTGCTAAGAGCTTATTCGAGGGAGTGGATTACGAGGCCGGAACGCAGTTTCGGCTCGAACCATGTGGTCTTGGGCGGCATTATGTTGCCGGTGTCGGCAATGTTCATAAGCTGCTCCATGCTCACGGGGTAAAGGGCGAGGGCAAACGCCATTTCGCCGCTGTCGACGCGCTGCTTGAGCTCGCCGAGGCCGCGTATGCCTCCCACGAAGTCGATCCGCTTGTCGGAGCGGAGGTCGGTTATGCCTATGATGTCGCGAAGTATCAGGTCGGACGATATTGTAACGTCGAGCACGCCGATGGGGTCGGAGTCGTTGTACGTGCCGGGGCGCGCTGTCAGCGAGTACCAGTGTCCTTCGAGGTATAGCGCGAAATTGTGGAGGGCTTCAGGGGTGTATGTTTCGGTGCCTTTGTCCACTACCACAAACTTGTGCTCGAGTCTTTCGAGGAATTCCTCGGGCGACAGGCCGTTGAGGTCGCGCACCACGCGGTTGTAATCGATTATTTTGAGGTGCGAGGCGGGGAATGCCACGGCAAGGAAGTAGTTGTACTCCTCGTCGCCCTTGTGGTCGGGGTTGAGGCGCGCTTTCTCGTTGCCAACCAGGGCCGCCGCTGCGGAGCGGTGATGGCCGTCGGCTATGTACAGGTAAGGTATTTTGGCAAATTCTTCGGTTATCTTTGCGGTTATTGCCGGGTCTTTGACCACCCAGAAGTGGTGGCCGAAGCCGTCGGGGGCGGTGAAGTCGTATTCAGGCTCGCCGGCGGCCACGGTGCGTATCACTTCTTCGAGTGCCTCGTTGTCGGGGAAGGCGAAGAACACCGGCTCGATGTTGGCGTTGTTGATGCGGACGTGCTTCATGCGGTCTTCTTCCTTGTCGCGGCGGGTAAGCTCGTGCTTTTTGATGCGGCCTTCCATATAGTCGTCAACGAACGCTGCTACCACGATGCCGTACTGTGTGCGGCCGTCCATGGTCTGGGCGTAGATGTAGTAGTGTTCCTGCTCGTCCTGCACCAGCCAGCCGTTGCGGCGGAATGCGGCGAAGTTCTCCACGGCTTTGTCGTAGACCTCGGGGGCGTGTTCGTCGGTACCCGGGGCGAAGTCTATTTCAGGCTTTATGATATGGTAAAGCGATTTGGGGTTGCCTTCGGCTTCTGCGCGGGCTTCTTCGCTGTTGAGCACGTCGTAGGGGCGCGATGCGACTTCTGTCACCATCTGGCGCGGGGGGCGGATGCCTCTGAAGGGTTTGACTTTGGCCATTTTTCTTGATTTAGATTCTTGGTTTGTATATGTTCCGCCTGCCGGCAAGCAGGCGGAACGTGTGTTTGTTAATGGCGGATTATGGTTTCTTCGCGGTCGGGGCCTACCGATATCACGGCTACGGGAACTCCGAGCTTCTGCTCGATGTAGGCCACGTAGTTGCGGAACGCTTCGGGAAGCTCTTCTTCGGAGCGGGCCGACGACAGTACTGTGCGCCAGCCGGGCAGCTCTTCGTAGATAGGCTCGGCTATGCCGGCGCCTTCGGCGTTGTTGCCGACGCTGAAGGGGAAGTCGGTGGTGATGCTTCCGTCGGGCATGCGGTAGGCGGTGCATACCTTTATGGTGTCGAAGCCGTCGAGGACGTCGCTCTTCATCATAATCAGATGGGTGGCGCCGTTTATCATCACGGCGTAGCGCAGCGCAACGAGGTCGAGCCAGCCGCAACGGCGTTCGCGGCCTGTCACAGCGCCGTACTCATGGCCGATGTTGCGGATCGTGGCGCCCGTTTCGTCGAAAAGCTCGGTGGGGAAGGGGCCGCTGCCCACACGGGTGCAGTATGCCTTGAAGATGCCGTACACGCGGCCTATGCGGCCGGGAGCGAGGCCGAGTCCGGTGCAGGCTCCTGCGGCAACGGTGTTGCTCGAGGTCACGAAGGGATATGAGCCGAAGTCTACGTCGAGCATGGTGCCCTGCGCGCCTTCGCAGAGTATGCTGCGGCCGCCGTCAAGCTCCTTGTTTACGAAGTGCTCCGAGTCGATGAGGTCGTAGCCGCGCAGGTACTCGATGGCGTCGAGCCATTCCTTCTCCATGGCCGCGAACTCGGGAGTTCCGGCAGGCGATGCCCCGAAAGCCTCGAGGGTTTCGATATGGGCGTCGCGGGCCGACTGGTAGCGGGCGTCGAAGTCGGGCTGCACGGTGTCGCCGATGCGGAGGCCGCGGCGCGATACCTTGTCGGTATATGTCGGGCCGATGCCTTTGCCCGTGGTGCCGATTTTGGAAGCGCCTTTGGCGCGCTCTCCTGCGGCGTCGAGCAGGCGGTGGGTGGGCATTATCAGGTGTGCCTTTTTGGATATTTTGAGGATAGAGTGCAGGTCTACGCCATCGGCTTCGAGCTGCTCGGCTTCTGCGCGGAACAGCACGGGGTCGAGCACCACGCCGTTGCCTATCACGTTCACCCTCGATCCTCCGGCGAACACGCCCGACGGAATGGAGCGTAGCACGTGTTTGTGGCCGTCGAACTCAAGGGTATGTCCGGCGTTGGGACCGCCTTGGAAACGAGCCACTATATCGTATTTGGGGGCGAGGACATCGACAATCTTGCCTTTGCCTTCGTCGCCCCATTGCAGGCCAAGAAGAATATCGGCTTTCATTTAAGTGTATGTTTTTTTGATGATGAATTTACTTTTTTAGTTCCGGCTTTCGCCCTGCGCGCGCATGCCGAACACACGCCGTGGACGGTGAGCGAGAATTGCGCCGGGGTGAACGCCGAGTAGCGCCGGGTGCGCAGATACTCGTCGAGCGCGGGATCGCGCACGTCTTTGACACGCCCGCATTTGCTGCACACGAGGTGGTGGTGAGCCTCTCCGGCCAGTTCGTAGACCGTAGTGGCGCCGTCGAAGCAGCGGCTTGCGAGTATGCCGGCTTCGAGAAACATCTCCACGGTGTTGTATACCGTGGCGCGCGCTATGCGTTCGCCGTCTTTCTCAAGAACACGACAAAGCCGCTCGACCGAAAAATGCCCTCTGAGGCTTTCGGCCGCCGACAGGATTGTAAACCGTTCCGGCGTGCGCCGGCGGTGTGTACGCTCCAAGTACTCGCTCAGTATTTGCGAGGCGCCGCTGTTCTTGTGGGATTCGACGTTCATTAGCACCCGGGACGTGGTTGTTGACGTGGGCAAATTTACGAATAATTTTCCGTTCTCTGATAAAAAACAGTAACTTTGCAATACTATCATTAAGGCCGACATTATTATGAACACTTCCGATACCCCGACGATGAATGACTATTACAGACTTGACATAAGCATCAAGCCTGCCAGTACAGATGCCTGCGACCTTGCTGCCGATTCGCTCGCAGCCATAGGCTTCGAGAGTTTTGAACAACCTGAGGAAGCAGGCGGGGCCTCTATGACGGCGTATGTGCCGGCTCCGCTATTCGATGCGGAAGCGGCACGGGAGGCTCTTGCAGAAATAGAGCCTTTGGCCGTGGCTGATTTCGAGGCCGTGTTCGTGAAAGGGCGCGACTGGAATTCGGAGTGGGAGAAAAATTACTTCAAGCCCATTCTTGTGGCAGGACGCGTGGCGGTACACAGCAGTTTCCACACCGATGTGCCGCCTGCTGAGTTCGATATAGTTATCGATCCCAAAATGGCGTTCGGCACCGGCCACCACGCCACTACCACGCTTATGATGAAAGCCTTGCTTTCGGGCAACATAGCCGGAGCCTCTGTGATAGACATGGGAACGGGCACTGGCATACTCGCCATTCTGGCATCAATGCTCGGCGCGGCAGAAGTGGCCGCTGTGGAGATAGATCCTTTTGCCGCTGCCAATGCAGCCGACAATGTGGCGCTCAACCTCGGCAATGGTTATGAGGTGGAGGTGTTGGAGGGCGATGAGTCGGCTCTTGGTAATATCGAGTTCAAGGCCGATGTTTTCCTTGCCAATATCAACAGGAATGTTATCACCGCCGATATCGAAGCATACGCGGCCGCATTGAAGAAGGGCGGGCGCCTCGTGGTGAGCGGCTTTTATGTGGCAGACCGAGAGATAGTGGCCGAAGCAGCGGCCAGAGCCGGGTTCGATGCCGACGGGGTTGATGAGTTCGACGGCTGGTCGTCGATGCAGTTCGTGAAGCGATGACGGCGAGGCGGTTTATAGCGTTGGCTCTTGTGGCCTTGTTCGTGCCTATATTCGCCTCTGCAGCAGAGAAAGGCGGCAAGGTGAAGACGCATTTTGCGTGGGGTGCCGACTTCGGAGCCTCGATTGACTTGGGCGGCGACGAGATGACCTGCATAGACTTCGATGTGATGTTCGGCATGCGTCGTGGCTGGATAAAGTTTCTCGGCATAGGTGCGCAGGCCGATATCATGGTGAGTAATTCCTGCCGGTCGTTCCCGCTGTATGCGGAGTTCCGCACAAATTTCAGGAATAGCCCGTCGATTCTTTTCTGGGACTTGAAGTTAGGCGCGTCGCTAAATTATTTGGAGCATAACCACCAGCAGACAGGTCTTTTCGGCTTCACGGGTCTGGGCGTGAATCTTGCGCGTGGCCGCAGTTTCAGCTCGCACATAGTGGCCGGCTATACATTCAGGCAGCGCCGCACAGTGGTGGGCGATGAAATGATACACGACTTCAAGGATATACACTATGCGTCGATTCGCATCGGCGTGCTCTTCTGAGAACACACCCTGTAAAAGATTTACCCCTGCCTCAGTTGTCTGAAGCAGGGGTAATTGCTTTTAAAAATCTGTTTGACGGAATCGTTTTTCGCAAGAAAACGCGGCATGCCTCCGTAGGAACTACGCGTCTTTTTTATGACAGTTTCGCCAGAGCTGCGGCTATTCGGCGCATTGCCTCCACGATGTTTTCATCGCTTGTGGCATAGCTGAGGCGAATGTATCCGGGAGCGCAGAATGCAGCGCCGTCGACAGTGGCCACATGGGCTTCGTCGAGGAGGTACATGGCAAGGTCGCCGGAGTCTTTTATCACACGGTCGCCGAAGCTTCGTCCGATGTACGCGCTCACTTCGGGGAAGAGGTAGAATGCGCCTTGCGGTTCGTTGACGCCGAGTCCGGGTATTTCGCGGGCGAGGCGCACCACGAGGTCGCGGCGGCGCTCAAATGCGCGACGCATTTCTTCAACACAGTCCTGCGGGCCGGTGTAGGCAGCCTCTGCCGCCTTTTGGGCAATCGAGGAGGCGCCCGATGTGAACTGCCCCTGAAGCTTGGTCACAGCCTTGGCAATTTCGAGAGGAGCGGCGCAATAGCCGATGCGCCAGCCGGTCATGGCGTAAGCCTTGGACACGCCGTTGATTACCACTGTGCGGTCGGCTATCTCGGGGAAAGATGCCAGGGACACGAAGTCGCCGCCGGTATAGTTGATATGCTCGTATATCTCATCGGCGATTACGAGTACCTGCGGATAGCGGGCAAGGACGTCGACGAGGCTCTGAAGTTCTTCGCGGGTGTACACGCTGCCGGTTGGATTCGACGGCGAGCAGAGTATTATCGCAGTGGTGCGCGGTGTGATGGCAGCTTCGAGCTGTGCCGGGGTAATCTTGAAGTTCTGTTCAAGTCCTGTGGGCACGAGCACGCTTTTGCCCTCGGCGAGTTTCACCATCTCCACATAGCTTACCCATGCCGGAGTGGGGATTATAACTTCGTCGCCGGGTGCCACCGTCGCCATTATGACATTGCACAGAGAGTGCTTTGCTCCGTTGCCTACCACAATCTGGGTCGGCTCGAACGAAAGACCGTTTTCGCGGCTCAGTTTGTCGGCAATGGCCTTGCGGAGGCTCATATAGCCCGGAACGGGGCTGTAGAAGCTGTAATTTTCCTCGATGGCTTTGATGCCGGCCTGCTTGATGTGGTCCGGGGTGTTGAAGTCGGGTTCGCCAACGGAGAGGTTGATTATGTCGATGCCCTGAGCCTTGAGTTCTGCGCTTTTTTGCGACATCGCCAGGGTCTGCGATACTGCAAGTGCTTTGACGCGCGGTGAAATTGCCATTTTATTCAGGCTATTTTATTTAGAAGGTGTTGATTATATTTATCGGCGGCGGTTCTGCTGGCGCTGTGCGGCCTGTGCCTGGCGCTGTGCTTCTTCGAGGCGAGCCATCCAGCCGCTTTTCTTGCGGGGCTTCTTCTGGTTGGCAAGCATCTGCTCGCGCACCTTGTTCTCGTCGGTGAAGTGGCGGAATGCCCATGTCTGGATTATCGTTATGAGCAGCGACACGAGGTAGTAGTAGCTCAGGCCCGATGCGTAATCGTTGAATATGAAGAGGAACATCACGGGCATGATGTACTGCATCATCTTCATTCCGGGCATATTCTGGCCGCCGGGCTGCGACTGCATGCTTACGTGCATATACACGATGTTGACTATTGTCATAAGCAGGCAGAAGAGGCTTACGTGGTTGCCGTAGAAGGGAATTGAGAAGGGCAGGGTGAATATGGCATCGGGAGCCGACAGGTCGTGAGCCCAAAGGAAGGACTGGCCGCGCAGCTCGATGGCCGAGGGGAAGAAGGAGAACATGGCAATCAGCACGGGCATCTGGAGCAGCATCGGAAGGCAGCCCGAGAAAGGACTTGCCCCGGCGCGGCTGTAGAGCGACATCGTTTCCTGCTGGCGCTTCATTGCATTCTCCTGTCCGGGATATTTGTCGTTGATTTCCTTGATTTCAGGAGCGAGAACGCGCATTTTGGCCTGACTCTTGAAGCTCTTGAAAGTGAAGGGGAAGATTATAATCTTGATAAAGATTGTAAGCAGCAATATGATAATGCCGTAATTGCTTATGAACGAGCCAAGGAATGTGAAGGTGGGTATCACGATGAGGGTGTTGACCCAGCGGAATATGCCCCAGCCCAGCGGAATGAGGCGTGTGAGCGAGAGGTCTTCGTCGTGGTTGAGGGTGTCGTCGAGCTTGCTGAGCAAGGGATAGTCGTTGGGCCCGAAGTAGAAGTCGAAGCTTGCTGCAGTACCGTCGGCGGGAGTGTAGGGCACTGTTGCCGCCATGGTCATATCCTTGAGGTACTTGTCGTTTTTGATGTCTACGGAGCTGAGCTCGGCTGATGTCAGCGGCTCTTTTGCGATGAGCACGCTGGAGAAGAACTGGTTCTTGAATGCCACCCAGCGCAGGCGGCCGTTAAGGCTCTTGTTGTCGTCGCCGCTGGCGCTCATTTCGTCAACGCCTTCGCCGACATATTTGTACGCGATGGCGCTGTTGCGTTCTTCGAATGTGCGGCCAAGCTCGTTGCGTGCCATTTTCTGGTGCCAGTCCATTTCCATATTCACGGTGTTGGCAGGCAGGATGGCGTCCATTCCTTTCTGCACCACTTCCATACGGACGGTGTATGTGTCGGACAGTGTGTAGCGTATGCCCCACATGGCGCCGTCGGCAGGCGACATTGACAGCAGCACGGCGCTGTCGCCTTCTGCCGTTACATCGAAGTTGAAGTCGCGGGTGTCGAGGCGCTGGTCTTTGGTGTTGAAGCGAAACGAGTAGGAGTCGGTGTCACCGCCGAAGAGTATTATGTTGGCCGGTTCCGGGCCTACTTCGGTCTGGTATTTTTTCAGTTCTACCGACGAAATCAGCGCCCCACGGCTGTCGACGGTGAGTTTCACTACTTCGTTTTCGAGAGTCGTGGCAGTGCTTTCGCCGCCAAGATAGCGGGCGAAACCTTCGTATTTTACGGCATTGTCGATAAATGCGCGTATTGCCTGCGCTGCCTTGGCGCTCTGTGCTGCCGTGAGTGAGGCTTTGTTGGCGAGGACGTCGCGAATGTCGGCTTTGGCACCTCCTGCGCTGACGGTGCCGCTAAGTCCGTTCTCGTTGTCGAGGCTGAGGTCGAGATTATTGTCGGAGAAAGAGATGGCATTGTCGGCTGTTTTTCCCATCGCGCGTACGGCGCCTGCGAGAGCCGAGCTGTCGGCGGCGGTAAAGGGCACGACAGTGGGGGTGTTCTTCGATTCGGTCTGTGCGCGGGCCTGTTCGCTGCGTTCGCGTTCGGCCGCTATCTCGGCCTCGCTCGGTTTGCTCAGGTAGAGGAAGCCGAACATTATTGCGCCCATCAGCACGAGGCCCCAGAGTGTATTTTTATCCATTTTATCTTTTGAGATATGGTTGTTTTATTTAGTTTTTTGATTTCGGAATTCTATGGCTGCGTCTATGAAGGAAGCGAAGATTGGGCTTGGCGATAATACCGTGCTTGAGTATTCAGGATGGTACTGAGTGCCGATATACCAGCGTTTTGAGGGAATTTCTACTACTTCTACAAGATGTAAGGCCGGATTTTCACCGGTACAAGCCATGCCGGCCTGTTCGTATTGTTCGCGGTAAGCGTTGTTAAATTCAAAACGATGCCGGTGTCTTTCTTTTATGTAAGTTGACTTGTAGGCATTTGCAGCTTTGGATCCTTCGCGCAACACACATTCAAATGCCCCGAGGCGCATCGTGCCTCCGAGGTGGGAAATGCTTTTTTGTTCCTCCATTAGGTCGATTACATTGTCGGGAGTTCGAGGTGCCATTTCCGTGGAGTTGGCCTCGGAAAGGCCGAGCACGTTGCGTGCGAACTCTATCACCATGCACTGCATGCCAAGGCATATTCCAAAGGTAGGAATGTCGTGTTCGCGACACCATTTTAAGGCTGCAAATTTTCCTTCGATGCCTCGCTGTCCGAATCCGGGAGCCACTATTACTCCGTCAAGACCGGATAATAGTTCGTCAACATTGTTGTCAGATACTTTTTCAGAATGGATGTATACTATGTTGAGTTTCTGCGAAGAGTAAGTGGCCGCGTGAAACAGGGCTTCGTTGATTGATTTATAGGCGTCCTGCAGCTCGACATATTTGCCTACCAGTCCGATGGAGACGGTGTCTGTCGCTGTGTCTATTTTGTGAATGAAATTCAGCCAGGGTTCCATTGAGGGTTCTGCGGACGCTTGCGTTTCAGTCTTGCGGAGTACTATTTCGTCGAGGTGCTGGGCATGCATACACAAGGGAACCTTGTATATCGAACTTACATCTTTTGACTGGACTACGGAGTCGGGAGCGACATTGCAGAAAAGAGCTATCTTTCGCAGGGTGTCGCCCGGTATATCTTTTTCGGTGCGCAATACAAGGATGTCGGGTTGTATGCCAAGCTCCTGCAGGGCTTTGACCGAGTGCTGTGTGGGTTTGGTTTTCAGTTCTTTGGCCGCAGCAATAAAGGGCACGTATGTAAGGTGGATGCAAAGACTTCTGTTACCAAGTTCCCATCGAAGCTGTCGGACGGCCTCAAGGAACGGGAGTGACTCTATATCGCCTACTGTTCCGCCTATTTCGGTAATTATGAAATCATAATTGCCTGTGTTTCCCAAGAATTTTATCCTGTGTTTTATTTCGTCGGTGATATGTGGTATAATCTGGACGGTTTTTCCCAAATAGTCGCCTCGGCGTTCTTTCTCGATAACGCTCTGGTATATCTTTCCTGTGGTTACATTGTTTGCGCGCGACGTGCGGACGTTTGTAAATCGTTCGTAGTGGCCGAGGTCGAGGTCCGCTTCGTGTCCGTCTTCTGTGACATAGCATTCTCCATGCTCATACGGATTGAGCGTGCCCGGATCAATATTTATGTAAGGGTCAAACTTCTGTATTGTCACTCTGAAGCCTCGGGCTTTCAGTAGGCATGCAATTGAAGATGATATTATGCCCTTGCCCAGTGATGATACCACGCCGCCGGTTACGAATATGTATTTTGTGTCCATTTTGTTATTACTTGTTGGTATACGATCGCAATTAACCGCAAAAGTACAAAAAATTTCCCCTGCACGCAAGCTAAATGGCTCGCGACAGCAGGAAGAGCAGTGAGTACAGAAACATCGACATGGCTGTAGCGCCGAGCAGGGGAGTGAGAGAGGCTCCGCTGCGTTTTCCCATCGCTATGGCTATGGCGGGAATGCTCCATATGTATATGCACGGAACGCAAAGCCACGCCGGGGGCGCGGCGGTCCATGCGCCAAGAGTCAGCGACACGGCTGCGAGGCTGTTGATGATGTAAAGTCCGGTCATGGCGCGCCGCCCGAAAGTGGTGGCAAGGGTGTGCTTGCCGGCGGCGATATCGTCGGGAATATCGCGATAATTGTTTATTATCAATACGTTGGCGCCCATAAGCCCTATGGCGCAAGAGGCGGCGAATACCTGGCTGCTCCACGACAATGCCTGCACGTAGTATGTGAGGTTCACAGGCACTATGCCGAAAAAGATTATCACGGCTACCTCGCCGAGCCTGTGGGTGGACAGCGGGTAGGGACCCGCGCTGTAGGCGAGCGCGCCGATGCCTATGAGCGCGCCGATGCCTATGAGCCACCAGCCGGCAAGCCATGCCAGCGAGAGGCCGAGGAGGGCGGCCGCGCATAGTGTGCCGTATGTGGCACGCTTCATGGCTGCAGGCGTTATTTCGCCTTCGGTCACGCCGCGCCGTGGGCCTTGGCGGCCCCGGCGGTCGCGGGCGGCCTTGAAGTCGTAGTATTCGTTTGCGAAATTAGATGCAATCTGGCATAGCACGGCAAAAACGAGGCATATGGCAGCCACGGCGGGCTTGAACGTGCCATCGGCCACGCTGAATCCGCAGGCCATTATCACACCTGCCACCGATACGGGCAATGTGCGCAGGCGCATGGCCTCGAGCCAGTATTTGAGTACTTTCATTGGAATAATATCTGGTAAAGCAGCACGTCGGCATAGTGCTTGCCGCGTCGAATCCACGAGCGGAGCGAGCCGCAGGTATGGAATCCTGCTTTGGCGAACATACGGCGGGAAGCTTCGTTGTCGGCAGATACCTGAGCCGCAAGGCTATGGGCGCCAATGGTTTCCGAGGCGTAGCTGCACAGCAGTTTCAGAGCGGCGTAGCCTAATCCGCGTCTGCGCGATTCGGGCAATATGGCGATTCCTACAAATCCGTGGCGGTCGCGGGTGTTATAGTCGCTTATGTCGATAGTGCCGACGCTCTGCCCTGAGGCATTCTCGACGATGATGAAGCGGATTTCGCCGCCGGCGTGTATGTCGGCACTGTAGTTCTCGATATATTGCCAAAGCATATGCCTGCTCAGCGGAGCCGTGCCGAAAGAGCATTCTGCCGCGTCGGTGTCGTTTTCAAGCATGTAGAGCATGTCGAGGTCGGACGGCTCTACGGCTCTCAGGCTTACGGTTTCGTTTGATAGCAAGGTTTGTTTAATTAGGAGTTAGGAATGAGGAATGAGGAATTAGAAATGAGGAATGAGGAATGAGGAATGAGGAATTGGGGATTGTTTAAATTTAATCCTTACATTTCAAAGGGGGTGCGGTCGAGCAGTGAGCGGGCAAGCGTGGCTTCGTCGGTGTATTCAAGCTCGTTGCCCACGGCGACGCCTCGGGCAAGTTGCGTTATTTTAACAGGCCTCGGGCTCTTGGCAAGTAGGCGGTAGATGTAGAAATTCGTTGTGTCGGCTTCGACCGTCGCCCCCGTGGCGAGTATCACTTCAGATATAGGCTCTTCGGCCACGCGGAGTGCGAGCGAGGATATTTCGAGGCTGTCCGGCCCTATGCCGTCGATTGGCGAAATGAGCCCGCCGAGCACGTGGTACAGGCCGTTGTACCGCCCGGTGTTCTCGATGCTCATCACGTCGCGCACGTTTTCAACCACGCATACCACGCCGCTGCTGCGGCGCTCTTCGGAAGCGCACAGCGGGCATATTTCCTCTTCGCTGATATTGTGGCATACACGGCAATAGCGTATGCCTTTACGTAGATTGATTATTGCTTCGCCTATGCCGGTCACCTCTTCTTCGTCGCGCCGTAGCAGATGGAGGGCGAAGCGCAAGGCTGTCTTACGTCCTACTCCGGGAAGCCGCGACAGCGATGTCACGGCGTTTTCGAGCAGGACAGATGCAAATTCCTGTTCCATTGGCTATTTTACCGGGCCGAGTTCTATTATGGCTCCTGTGGCCGGGTCGAATTGTACTTGCGAAGGTTCTTTCTTGTCGGTAAATAACTTTGGATCGAGTCCGAACACGGCTCCCGACTGGGCTATGGCCACTTCCTGCTCCGCGATGGTGCGGCCGGCGTATTCCACGCTCACAAGGACGCGGCCTGGTATGCGGTAGGCGACTCCTCCCTTGGGGAAAGCCTTGGGCGAACCGTTCTCCATGGCCGGTATCGCGCCGCTTTCGAGGAGTTTCACGGTGAGCCTTACGGGGGCGCCGGCCAGATTGTCGGGGGCTACGAACCCGTCGACGGCAGAGAGGCGTGCTATGATTTTGTCGTTCACACCGGCGCTGTCGGGAGTCACGGTAACTTTTTCAACGATGGTCGACGCGCTTTTGACGCCGGTGAACATCGCGGTCAGTGCCGCTTCCTGTGCTGCGAGGTTGTCGAGCACCAGTTGCATGGCTTTTCCGTCGGCCGGAGGGTTGTCGGCCTGTCCCGAAAGTATGTCGGAGCGTGTTTCGCGAAGCTCGAATATGCGCTGCGCTGCGAGTTCGGCACGCTTCGATGTCGAGGAGCTGCGCGCCATCTCCTGCGTCACGGCCTGTCGGGCAGCCTCGCCTTCAAGCGGCGATGGGGCGGCTGCCTTGGGGGCGGGGATTGCCGGTGCGGTGCTTTCTGCGACATTCTCGGTGTTGACAGCGAGCGGTATGTTGTCGGAGTTTAGAATCATGAAAGGTGTCGACCCTGCCTTGAACTGTGCCAGCCAGCGCTGGTCGGGGTCGGCTGTTCCTCGTGGCACTACCACCACGTCGGTAAGGCGTGCGCTCCGGCTGTCGGCGGTAACGGCGTCGGCGGCGCCGAGATGGCGGCGGGCGTAGTTCTGAAATTCTCCCGGGTGGGCTTCTTCAAGCTCGGCTACAAGGTATATGTCGAGGGCGGTAACGGGTAGCGAATATACCAGTCCGTACTCGCTGGCTTTTCCCGCAGTTATTTTCTGAGATGTCTGAGCACCGGCCGGGAGCCAGGGGAGGGCGGTGGCCATAATAAGTGCTGATATACTTAGTCGATTCATTTTCAAGATTGCGGATTCGTTATAGATTCGATTGCCTGTCCGATTGCGTCTGCAATGTCCTCGGCGGTGGTACCCCTTACGCCGTATCTGCGCGAGGCTATCTTCCCGGCTATGCCGTGGATATAGACAGCGGCGACGGCGGCGATTTCGGGCGCCATGTTCTGCGCCGCCAGCCCGGTGACCAGCCCGGTAAGCACGTCGCCGCTTCCGGCTGTGGCCAGTGCTTCCGTCCCCGACGAGTTCACCAGAATCTCGCCGTTGGGCCATATGGTAAGGGTGTAATGTCCTTTAAGTACTATTATTATTTTGTATCGGGCTGCCATCTCTACGGCTTTCATCACGCGGGTGGAGTGGCTGTTCTGGGTGCCGAAAAGGCGGTCGAACTCGCGGGCGTGAGGTGTCAGGATAGAGCGTGGCGGTATGAAGTCGAGCAGGGTCTGGCGCAGGGCTATGCAGTTGAGCGCGTCGGCGTCGAGAATCAGCGGTCGCGAGGCGGCATAGCTGCTCTTCAGCAGTCGTTCAAGCCCGTAGATGGTGGCGTCGGAGCGACCGAGGCCCGGGCCTATGGCTGTGGCGTCGGCGTCGTGCTGGCTCTCGAAGCGCTGTATGTCGAAGTCGGCGCCGTCGGTTTCAAACATGGCCGATGGCACCGATGTCTGCATCACGTAGAATGCGCAGCGTGGGCCGTGGCAGGTCACTCTGCCGCAGCCCGAGCGGCTTGCGGCGCGTGTGGCTAATACTGCGGCGCCGAGCATTCCGTACGAGCCTGCGAAGATAAGGGCGGAGCCGAGCTCGTTTTTGTCGGCCATGGGGTCGCGCACGGGGAGTGCCGTCCGTATGGCCTTTGAGTCGACTATGCGGCAGCTCGGACGCTTCACCACCGATTTGTCAAGCGGGAGCTTCAGCGTTTTCCACCGGCCTATGAGCTGGGCGTTCTCCGGCATGAAGAAGGCCAGCGTGGGGCCTACTATGGCAAGGGTGAGGTCGGCGTGTATGATGTTGCGGTTTATCATGCCCACCGACAGGTCGAGCGTCATGCCCGACGGTATGTCGATGGATATCACGCGGGGTGCGGCTTCGTTGATGTGCCGGGCCACGGCCTGGTAGCCGCCTCGGAGCGGCTTCTGGTAGTCTGTGCCGAAGAGGCCGTCGACCACGATGGTCGACGGTCCCATTTCGGGCATCACGAAGTTTGGTCCGGGATTCACAACCTCGTCGAGCCAGTCGCCGTATCCTTGCGCGCGCAGTTCGTCGCGGCGCAGGCGGGTGTCGATGCTGAGCATGTCGCCGCCGATATTAAAAAGGCACACGCGCGCGCGACAGCCGAACTGGTGCAGCTCTATGGCAGTGGCAAGGGCGTATGCCCCGCAGATGTCGTCGCCGGCGAATACCAGCACGGGGCTGTCGGTGTCGCCACGCATGGCGAGCACCTCGGCGGCAGCCTGGCGTCCCACAAGGCTTATGAAATCGGCACGGCGCCGGCTCCACACCCGCAGCTCGCCGGTATCGGCCGGTGGCGTGGAAGGGCCGAGCGTGGCTTCGAGTATGCGCTCTATTTCTGCCGGGGTGTAGACGTTTTTCATTCAGAGATTGTTGTTGCCGTACGGATTAAAGCGCGAGGAGTTCTTCGATTTTCTGGCGGATGGCATCGGCCTTCTGAGCGCCTGCGAGGCGGAATGGAGCCTTCTTGCCGTCCTTGAAGAACAGGAGCAGGGGAATGCCCATCACACGGTTCTCGGTGCAGAATTCGGTGTTGTCCTCGGTGTTGTATTTGCCTATCACCACGCGTCCTTCGTATTCTTTTGCGAGTTCGTCGATTACGGGAGCCATTGCCATGCACGGGCCGCACCATGTTGCCCAGAAGTCGATTACTACGGGCTGGCCTGATGCGATGATTTCACGTACGTTTTCGTCGGTAAATGTCATTGTAGTATGTTTAATGGTTGATTATGCGAATGATTTTCGGTTTAGCTTGTATTCAAAGTCAAGAGCCTCGAGGGTTTCAAGCAGGTTTTTGTCCGGTTTCAGCCTCAGGTTTGTGCTGAAATGCAGTTTGCGGCCGAGCTCGGGGTCGAAGATTGCCAGATTGAGCGGTATCGAGCCCTCCTCCTCGTTCTTTTTTGCGGTGTCGTCAAGCAGTTCTTCGAGCTGCCGGAGCTGCCCGGGACTGCTGATGATTGTCATTTCTGTCACGAGCTTTCCGTGGAGGCTGTCGAGCGGCAGTATCTTCTCGACGCCGAAGCGCACGGTGTTCGCGCCGGTGTTCTTGTTGCGGTACGAGCGGAAAGACCCTGTGACGTATATGGCGGAGCCGGGTATGCACAGGTGGCCGAATTCCGCTCTCTGTTTCTGGAAGAGGGCGAAGTCGGTCACGCCCGAGTAATCCTCGACCTTTACAATCAACATCGAAGAGCCGCCAAAAGTTTGTTTTTCTTCAAGCCCGACTACCATTCCGGCGAATATCACGGGGCTTGTGGTGGGCACTGTGATGTCGTTTTTTTCAACAGTGGTGTGCTCCACGCCGTAGTTCACGTCGAGCCAGTATGGGTCGAGGGGGTGGGCCGAGAGGTACATGCCTACCAATTCGCGCTCTTTGTTGAGGCGCGTGAGGGTGTCCCACGACGGCACGCTCGCTATCGCGGGACGGCTTTGGGCAACGATGTCCTCGTCGTCGAACCCGAAGAGCGACGTCGACTGCATCTTTGCCTCGTTCTGCCTCTGGGAGCCGTAGCGGAGCAGTTGCTCGCTCACGGTTTCCCCTCTCTTGCCGGCCTCGGCTATGAGGTCTTCGCGCTTTATGCCGTCGAAACAGTCGAAAGCGCCGGCTATTACGAGGTTGTCGAATACGCGCCTGTTGATAGAGCCTGCCGGCACGCGCTCCACGAAGTCGTATATGTCTTTGAACGGGCCGTTTTTGTCGCGCTCCTCGGTGATGGCGCGCACCACGTCGTTGCCTATGCCCTTGATTGCGGACAAGCCGAAGCGGATGACGTCCTCGCCCGAAACGCCGAATGTGGCCACCGATTCGTTGATGTCCGGGCCCTTCACGCTTATGCCCATGGCCTTGCATTCGTCCATATAGAATGTGAGCTTCGATATGTCGGCGAGGTTTCGGCTCAGCACAGCGGCCATATATTCGGCAGGGTAGTTGGCTTTGAGGTAGCCTGTCTGGAATGCTACCCAGCTATAGCATGTGGCGTGGCTCTTGTTGAAGGCGTAGGAGGCGAATTTTTCCCATTCCGACCATATCTTTTGGAGTACGTCGGCCTTGTGCCCGTTTTTCTGGCCGCCTTCAAGGAATTTGTCCTTAAGCTCGTTCATCTTTGCTATGAGCTTTTTACCCATGGCCTTGCGGAGGGTGTCGCTCTGGCCGCGCGTGAATCCTGCGAGGAGGCGCGACAGGAGCATGACCTGTTCCTGATATACCGTGATGCCGTATGTGTCCTTGAGGTACGTTTCCATCTCGGGTATGTCGTACACTATGGGCGAGCGTCCGTGCTTGCGGGCAATGAAGTCGGGAATGTTCTCCATCGGGCCGGGGCGGTACAGCGCGTTCATGGCGATGAGGTCCTCGAACACCGTCGGCTGAAGCTCGCGCAGGTAGCGCTGCATACCGGCTGATTCAAACTGGAACGTGCCTACCGTGGCGCCGCGGCTGTATAGCTCGTAGGTCTTTTTGTCGTCGATGGGTATGTTGTCGATGTCTACTTCGATGCCGCGCGACCGCTTGATGTTGGCAACGGCGTCGCGGATAATCGAGAGGGTCTTAAGCCCGAGGAAGTCCATCTTTATAAGCCCGGTATCCTCGATTACGCTTCCTTCGTACTGTGTCACGAGGATTCGGTCGCCGTTCTTGTCGGTCGCCGTGCTCACGGGTACCCAGTCGGTCACGTCGTCGCGGCATATGATTACGCCGCAGGCATGCACGCCGGTGTTGCGCACCGTGCCTTCGAGCTTGTCGGCATAGGTGAGAATCTCCTTTACGCCGCTGTCGCGATCCATCTCGGTCTTGAACTCAGGCAGGTAGCGAATGCAGTTGGCCACTGTCTGCTTGAGTTCTTTTTCCTTGTTCGGGTCGTTGGGGTCGATGGGCATGTGGGCCGGTATCATTTTGGTGAGCATGTTTGCCGTCGATACCGGATATTTCATCACGCGCGCCACGTCCTTGATGGCGAGCTTGGCCGCCATGGTGCCGTATGTTATGATATGGGCCACGTTGGCAGCGCCGTAACGGTTTGTCACATAGTTGAGCACGAGTTCGCGCCCGTCGTCGTCGAAGTCGACGTCGATATCAGGCAGCGATATACGGTCCGGGTTGAGAAAGCGTTCAAACAGCAGGTCGTATTTCAGAGGGTCGATCTGCGTTATGCCGAGGCAGTATGCCACCACAGAGCCTGCGGCCGAGCCTCGACCTGGCCCGATGCTTACGCCCAATGTGCGACCTACGCGGATAAAGTCCTCCACGATAAGGAAGTAACCCGGGAAACCCATCGTCTTCATTATGTGCAGCTCGAAGGTGATGCGGTTTTCCACTTCCTCGCTCAGCGGGGTGCCGTATCTCCGGGCTGCGCCCTCGTAGGTTATTTTCTTGAGGTAGTCGGCTTCGAACTTTATTCGGTAAAGCTTGTCGTAGCCTCCGAGGCGCTCTATCTGTTTGCGCCCCGCTTCCGCATCCATTATCTCGTTTCCGTGTTCGTCGCGGGTGAATTCCTCGTAAAGCTCCTGCTCGGTGATGCGGCTGCGGTATTCTTCCTCGGTGCCGAAATCTTCGGGAATGGCGAATGTCGGCATTATGGCAGAGTGGTCGATGTCGTATTCTTCTACCTTGTCGGCAATTTCGAGGGTGTTCGTTATCGCCTCGGGAAGGTCGGAGAAGAGATTCTCCATTTCGGCACCTGTTTTCAGCCATTCCTGCTTGGAGTAGAACATACGGTCGTCGTCCGACAGGTAGTGGTTGGTGGCGAGGCAGATAAGACGGTCGTGAGCTTCGGCGTCCTCCTCGTTGACGAAGTGAGCGTCGTTGGTGGCTATTATCTTTATGTCGTATTTGCGAGCGAGAGCTATGATTTTTGGCTCGATGGCGCGCTGTAGCTCGTAAGTTTCGTGGTTCGCACGCGGAACGGTCGCTTTATGGCGCTGTATCTCAAGATAGTAATCTTCGCCGAATGTTTCTTTCCACCATGCCACGCTTTTGTCGGCCTCTTCGTCCATTCCGTTGCTTAGCAGGCGGGGTATCTCGCCACCGAGGCATGCCGAGCAGATTATCAGGCCCTCGCGATGTGCTGCAAGCTGCTCCTTATCGGTACGCGGGTGGTGGTAAAAACCCTCTGTCCATGCCTGCGACACGAGCTTTATCAGGTTTTTGTACCCTTTGAGGTTTTTCGCGAGCACTATCAGGTGACGGCCTTTGTCTGTCTTGTCGCCACGGTCGGCGAGCGATTTGTTGGCCACATACATCTCGCAGCCTATTATAGGTTTGAGATGGCGGCGCTTGGCAGACTCCAAAGCCGCTTTCGCCTCGAGTATTGCGTCGTTGTCGCCGGTGGCTTCTGCCGCTTCCAGTGTGGCCTTGGCCTTGGCAACATCTTCCTTTACCTTTTTGTTGTGCTTCTTGATGCTGTTCGTAAACTCCTTGATTCCGAACATATTGCCGTGGTCTGTGAGTGCTATCGCAGGCATACCGTCGGCAACGGCCTTTTTTATAAGGCCGGACAAGCTCGACAAGCCGTCGAGCAGTGAATAATGGGAGTGGACGTGGAGATGTACGAAACCGGGCATAAATTTTTATGAGGAGATATCTAAATACAGGCAGTAGCTTGCCAAAAACACCCCAAAATTACAAAAAATATTCCACTCCTGCCCATATGGACGCCCGGAATGTTTGTCTTTTTATATATTATAGTGTACGCGTATGTATGCGTATCTATCCCCAATAGAGCTTTTGAAGCTTGTTATGGCATATGCGGGGAGGTTGGCTCTTTATTTTTTTTGACTGAGAAAATTTTTTGCAATTAATTTCGGCTTGTTGTGCGGTTTTCTCGGTTTTCTGCTCAATTCCCTCGGATTTGGATTAAGGGTCGGGGCTGTAGGGGTTTAGACAAGCGGGGGCGTGGTTTTGTTCACGGGCCAAGTGTTAAATAAATGTTAAAAACGGAAATTTATTTGGCGCGGGCGGGGCAAAGGATGTAACTTTGCACCCGCAATCGGGAAACAAGCCCGGTCGCCGACAAGAGGACATTGAAAACGATTACAATAGACTAAGAGTAGTACAGGAGCACACGCTGCCGCTCCTCTCCGGCTTCTAAGGCCGGGGAAGATTGAGCAGGCAAGCGGGAGCTTCCGGTCAATTCTGCGAGAGCAGCTCTATAGATCAGCGATAGCCGGGTCAGGGACTCAGGACGCTTCGGCCGTGTCTGCGAAAGGCAATAACAAATTATTGTCTTGTTAGATTTTGAAAAAGAGATAACGAGATACAACAACGAAGAGTTTGATCCTGGCTCAGGATGAACGCTAGCGACAGGCTTAACACATGCAAGTCGAGGGGCAGCGGGGGCGAAGCTTGCTTCGCCTGCCGGCGACCGGCGCACGGGTGAGTAACACGTATGCGACCTGCCCCCCGCAGGGGGATAACCGGGAGAAATCCCGACTAATACCGCGTAACGCCGCGGACCTGCATGGGTCCGCGGCCAAAGGAAGCGATTCCGGCGGGGGATGGGCATGCGGCGCATTAGCTAGTCGGCGGGGTAACGGCCCACCGAGGCGACGATGCGTAGGGGTTCTGAGAGGAAGGTCCCCCACACTGGTACTGAGACACGGACCAGACTCCTACGGGAGGCAGCAGTGAGGAATATTGG